>VOFG01000460.1_pt1 | contig 64000 bp, 72 predicted proteins | sample 5384171 | NCBI WGS metagenome assembly VOFG01 (sample SAMN12384726, study PRJNA508395) | human gut metagenome | isolation source: healthy gut F | host: Homo sapiens
TATAGGCAGTAAAAGCAAGAGTGATAACGTTATATTAACTCTTGTAGAACGTCTTACACGCAAGTACATAGCCATTAAAATCGAAGGAAAACAACATCTTCCGTTAGTAAAGCTATGGAATACTTGAAAAATTACTATGGCGATAAGTTTAGCCAGATATTCAAAACTATAACAAGTGATAACGGTAGTGAATTTGCTGAACTCGCAAAGCTTGAAGATAACACAAAGACAAAGTATACTTTGCCCACCCTTACAGTTCATGGGAAAGAGGTTCTAACGAACGTCACAATGGTCTTTTAAGAAGATTTATTCCTAAAGGAAAGAGAATAGGCAAATATACTTCTGATGATATTCTGTTGACAGCAGATTGGTGTAATTTGTTACCCAGGAAAATACTCGGATACAAATCACCTGATGATCTATTCGAGAATGAGCTTGATAAGATTTATGCAGCTTGATTTTTTAAAAAGTGTGCGACTTCTTATTGCAATTTAGGATTTTTAAATTTTTTAAGATGAGACCTTTAAAAAGAAAGCTATTTTCGGTATAATTGTTTTGAAACATATTGCATGATTTCCTTTCAGTAATATTTGGTTTGGTCACTTTATTTTACTAGATTTCATGCATATATGTTTCTTTTTTCAAAAAAATAAATGTTGAAATCTCGATTTCTTCGAGACCTAACATTTATGGTTCTTTGTCAAATATTGGGGTCTAGATATCATAAGTAAAAATGACATCAAAGCGAAACTATTGTAGAAACAAAATTCTATTTCGCAATCTAGCAAAGTTTTTAATACCAAAACTTACTCGTTTTAAAACTTTGATTGGTGTTAGAATATAAATAGTACAAGTCAAAATGAGAATTCCTTATACGAAAAATCATGGTACAATGTAGGTACCGCACTGAAGGAGGATCTCATTATGGCAAAGCACTATGACAAACAATTTAAGCTGGATGCAGTCCAGTATTATCATGATCACAAGAACTTAGGACTGCAAGGCTGTGCTACAAACTTAGGAATCAGTCAGCAGACATTATCACGCTGGCAGAAAGAACTGCGTGAAACAGGTGATATTGAAAGCCGTGGTTCCGGTAACTATGCTTCTGATGAAGCAAAAGAAATCGCACGATTAAAACGAGAATTACGAGATGCACAGGATGCCCTTGAAGTATTAAAAAAAGCAATCAACATTCTGGGAAAATGACGGAAGCCATTTATCTCGAAGTTACGGAGATGGCAGAAACTGCCCATAAGGCAAAACGCCGAGTTTCTGTCTCCGGAATGTTGAAACAACTTGGCGTTTCTCGTTCTGGTTATCATGCATGGCTAAAACGTGTTCCTTCTAATACAGAAAAAAGACGTGAAGCTGTAAAAACTAAAATTCAGGATATTTACGATGAATCAAAACAGAATTATGGTGCTCCTAAAATCACCAAAGAATTACGTAAATCAGGAGAAATCATTTCTGAACGTACCGTTGGTAAGTATATGAAGCAAATGGGCATCAAAGCTCAATGGGTCAAGCCATGGACCATCACGACCAAAGATTCTGACTTCAGCAGCGAATTAAAAAATATCCTTGATGAACAGTTTAACCCAGAACGACCAAATGCAGTTTGGTGTTCTGATATTACTTATATCTGGACGATAGACGGATATGTTTATCTGACCAGTATTATGGACTTATATTCTAGAAAAATCATTGCCTGGACACTTTCCAAAACATTGGAGGTATCCTGCGTGATTGAAACAATAAAAAAGCCAAAGCAAGACGCAATATCGATGAGCCTTTGATTCTACATTCAGATCGTGGTAGCCAATACGTATCAAAAGAATACAAACGTGTAACCGCAGCTATGCAGTGTAGTTATTCTAAAAAGGCTTATCCATGGGATAATGCATGTATTGAAGTCGTTTCATTCTCTGATTAAGAGAGAATGGTTGAATCGCTTTAAAATCAGAGATTATAATCATGCATATCGTTTGATTTTTTGAGTATTTAGAAGCATTCTACAATACGAAACGAATTCATAGTCACTGTGATTATATGTCTCCAAACGATTATGAAGAGCTGTATCATAGGCTTCAGCAGGGCGAATTGCAGATGGCAGGTTAAGATGAGAAAAACCTCATTTTAACTTGTACTAAATCTTGACATAGGACCAAACTTCTTATTGCAATTTAGGAAAAAAAAAAAAGTGAAAAAAAGACCTTTCACTTATACAATGCGATTTTTTAGGAAAATTTTCTACTAGTCAAAAAATTTTTTTCACTAGTAGAATTTTTGATGTTTTTTCGCATTGGTATAGTGAGAGGCAAAATATTAAGCTGAGGTAGCAGTAACACATCTTCGTACCAAGAAGATGCAAGTATAATAAAAGCGGCTTTGGTCATCAGCAGAAGGAAAAAAGCGTGAGGTATTAGCAAAGCTGCAACAGTAGATGTTTAGGAATAAGTGGTGATGCTTAAATTACAGTTCACTCTTTTAATGACATTTTTCGAAAAATCAGTGAAAAAGCAACAAAAATTTACATAACTATGATATACTATAAATACAAATTTTAGTAAAAAGTATATAAGGATTGAATCCATTGTTTTAGAGGAGAAATTTACTATGGCTAGATTCGCAATCCGTACCCTGGAGTTCGATAAGGTTAAGAATATGCTGGCTGCGAAGGCTGCTACTTTTTAGGCAAGCAGGCAGTTATGGCATTGCAGATAGAAAGTGATTTTGCTAAGGTTAAACGTTTGCAGGAAGAAACTGCTGAAGCGTTACGTATTTTAGATGAGGGACGTCGTTTCCCTTTTGGCGGTGCATATAATATTACTGCTGATGTCAAGCGTGCTGAAATCGGCAGTGTGTTAGAAGCAGAGGAGCTGTTGCACGTGCTGACTACGGTTCAGGCATTGCGTGCGATGAAGGATTTCTTGGCAGAGAATGCAGAAATTATGCCGACATTGGCTGTATATGGTAATGAGATGCAGCAGTTCAGTCGTTTAGAAAAGCAGATTGATAATGCTATTGATGAGCATGGTGAAATTAAGGATAGTGCTTCTCCCAAGCTAGCAGGTCTGCGTACAGCTATTCAGATTTCGAAGAACCGTGTTAAAGAGAAATTGACAGTCTTTTACATGACCCTAATAATCAGAAATATTTTCAGGATAATATTGTTACCATGCGTGGTGACCGTTACGTTATTCCTGTTAAACAAGAATATAAAATGAATTTTCCCGGTATCGTTCATGATCAGTCCGGTACCGGTGCTACATTATTCATCGAGCCGTTAGCTGTAGTGAATTTAAATAATGACATCAAGCGTTATGTAGCTGAAGAGCGTGAAGAGGTAGAACGTATCCTGCGTCAGCTGACCCAGAATGTCGGTGCTGATGCTACGGCTATTTTGTCTACTTTAGATATTTTTACTAAGCTTGATGTTATCTGTGCGAAAGCTCTTTTAGCCCAAGCACAGCACGCAGTGCGTCCGATGATGGTTTTAGGCTCCGGTGTAGAAATTCATCAGGACGTCATCCGCTGCTCAAGCAGGAGAGTGTAGTACCTCTTGATGTGCATTTAGGCGATAAATTTACTATGCTCCTGATTACCGGTCCGAATACAGGCGGTAAAACAGTAGCTTTAAAGGCTGTGGGTATTTTTGCCTTGATGGCACAAACAGGTATGTTTATTCCGGCCTTGAGTGCTAAGCTGCCTGTATTCCGTGCTGTTTATGCTGATATCGGTGATGAACAGAGCATTGAACAAAGCTTGAGTACTTTCTCGGCACATATGACTAATTTAATCAGCATTTTGAACGAAGTAAAAAGCGGCGATTTAGTTCTCATAGATGAAATTTGTGCAGGTACCGACCCTAACGAAGGTGCAGCTTTGGCGATGTCCATGCTGGAACATCTGCATGAAGAAAAAAAGTATTGACCATGGTTACTACGCACTACAGTGAGCTGAAAACATTTGCCTATGGTCATGAGGGTATGGAAAATGCTAGTGTGGAGTTTGATCCTGTATCCTTAAAACCGACTTACCGCTTACTGATGGGCGTTCCTGGTAGCAGTAATGCTTTCAATATCAGCCGCCGCTTAGGGTTAGCTGAGGATATTATCGAACAAGCAGGAATGCTTTTAGACCAAGAACATGTGCATATGGAAAATGTCCTTCAGGAACTGGACAGTGAACGTCGTCGTTATGAAAGCGGTAGTAAAGAGATAGAAGAATTACGTCGTGAAAGCGAATATCTGCGTAACCAGTTGGCGTACGAGAAGAGAGAGTTTGAACGTCGTAAAATGAATTATTACGTAAAGCTCGTGAACAGGCGGATGATATTTACCGTCGCAGCCGTCGCGAATCCGAGTCTATTTTGAAAGAATTGCGTTCCATGAAGGCCGATTATGATACTAAGCGTTTAGAAAAACTGGCTGAAGATGCACGCAAAAAATTAAATAAAACCTTGAGCGAGGATGCGCCGTTGCCAGAGGGTGCACCGCTGACTGCTCAGACTGCTAAAAAGGCTTAAATGTCTTTGTTGTTTCCTTAGGTAAGGATGGTATCATTACGGATGTTAAGGGCAATGAAGTAACTGTGCAGGTAGGTATTTTGAAAATGACCGTGCCGGCAAAAAATGCCTGTTGACTAAGGCTCAGCCTGCTTCTACAAGTAATGAGCCGAAAAAACGTAAAGGTTTTACGAAAAATGCTGCTGCTAATTATGCCCATCAGATGTTTGTGGCAAAAGCAAGTAGTGCCCGTCAAGAAATTGATGTACGTGGTATGACAATCGATGAAGCAATTCCTATTGTAGATAAAGCAATCGATGATGCTTTAATTGCCGGTATAGGCCAGTTGCGCATCATCCACGGCAAAGGAACAGGTGCTCTGCGTGCAGGTTTGACTGCTTATCTTGAAATGAACCGCTTTGTAAAGAAATTAGAAACTGCGGCCTTAGATGCAGGTGGCAGTGGTGCAACTGTTATTGATTTGTGATTTGAACTGCCGTGTGCAGTTTAAGATATTTAATTTTATTATTTTTATTTGAGAGAGGAGCCATAATTATGGTAATGAGTATTGCTGCAAAACACGCAAAGGGCAAATGTGCCCAAGATAAAATTTTCGGTGCTAACGCCGCTGCAGTTGCTGCTGCTGCCAAATACGGTAAGGATGCTGTAACTAATGCTACTATCGGCGCGATTTTAGATGAAGAAGAAAGATTAGTCTGCCTGCCGACTGTGGAAAAAGTATTCCGCAGCATGGAAACTAACGAATTGATTGCTTATGCACCCATCAGTGGTCTGCCCGAATATCTGGACAGCGTTGTAACTGCTGCTTTTGGCAACTCCCGTCCTGATGGTTATATTTCCGCTGTTGCTACTGCAGGCGGTACCGGTGCTATTCACCATGCTATCTGGAATTATCTTGATGAAGGCGAAACTGCTCTGTGCTCTGATTGGTACTGGGGTGCTTATAAAGTTCTTTGTGCTGATATGGGTCGTAAATTCACCACCTATAAAATGCTGGACGAAAATAATAAATTTAACCTGCCGGCATTGAAAGCCAAAGTAGACGAACTGTTAGAAAAACAAGATAATCTCTTATACCTTTTGAATACTCCGGCACATAATCCGACTGGCTACAGCTTGAGCGAAGAAGATATGGATGGCGTATTGGCAATTTTAAAAGAAGCTGCTGCTAAAGGTAGAAATGTTGTTTTCTTCCTGGATATTGCTTATATCGACTATGCCGGCGAAAAAAGAAGAAGTACGTAAAATCTTCAAAAATTGTCCGGTCTGCCTGCTAATATCCTTTGCATTATCGGCTACAGCATGTCCAAAGGTTTCACCATGTACGGTCAACGTACAGGTGCGATGATCGGCGTATCTTCCGATAAAGATGTTATCGAAGAATTTGCAGCGATTAACCAATATACCAGCCGTGCAACCTGGTCCAATATCAACCGCCCGGCAATGCGCACTTTGGCAAAAATCTATGGTGATCCCGAACTTCTTGAAGCTGTTTGCAAGGAAAGAGATTATTATTACCAAATGATTAAAGCTCGTGCTGATTTATTTTGCAAAGAAGCTGCTGAATGTGGTTTGCCCATGCTGCCCTATGTAGCTGGCTTCTTCCTGTCCATTCCGGCCGAAAATCCGGATGCTATTTGCGATGAACTGCACAAAGAGAACATCTTTGCTGTTCCTTTGGCAGCTGGCGTACGTATCGCTGTTTGCGCAGTACCTTTGAAAAAAATCGCCGGTATGGCAGCTAAAGTTAATGCTGCAATGAAAGCTGTGGAGAAATAAAATGCTTACACTAAAAATGCCCAATGGTCAATTACGTCAAGTAGAAGAAGGAAGCTGTTTACTGCCCTTAGCGGAATGTTTTGCAAATGATTTTACTTCGCCGATTATCGAGGGTGTTTTTAACGGTGAAGCATATGATTTGCAGAAACCGCTTCTGGAAAATGGCAGTGTGGACTTTATTGAAATCAACACTGCCGAAGGTATGCGTACTTATACAAGAACGCTGCTTTTTATGCTGCTAGTGGCTACGAAGAAATTGCGGGCCGATGTTCATTTAGAGGTACGCAACACTTTGGGCAGTGCTTTATACTGTATTGACCAAAGCAGCAACAAGCTGACGGCGACAGATATTACTGCTATTGAACAGCTGATGCATAAAATGGTAGAGGAGAAATTGCCTCTGCGTTTAGAGCGTCTTAGTAAGCAGAAACTGATTGCCCAAAATAACGTCTTTGGCAGTGAAGACAGCGTTGCCCTAGTCAACGAACTGCCGGATGATAAGAAGCTGTCTTTGTATTATCTTGCCGATATTCCAGGCTACTTATTTGGCTCTATGGCTCCTGATTGCGGCTATGTACCTAACTTTGAACTTTTACCCTATGCTGACGGTGTAATAATCAATTATCCGGATGAGGATAATTGGCAGGTGCTGCCTTCTTTTTATCGACCAACCGCGTTTAAACGAAGCTTATCAGGAGGCGGAAGAATGGTCTGCGATGATTCAATGTAATACAGTTGGTAAGCTGAATAAAATCACGGAAATGGGTTATGCTGATAAGATTATTCAAGTAGCAGAAGCGTTACAGGAAAAGAAATTAGCTAATATTGCTGATATTATTGCCAAACGTAAGAATGAGCTGAAATTAATCTTGATTGCCGGTCCTTCTTCCTCTGGTAAAACATCTACTGCCCAACGTCTGAGCATTCAGATGGCTGTTAATGGCTTGCGTCCGATTCCGATTTCTATGGATGACTATTATAAAAATCGTGTTGATTCTCCGCGTAAGGCCGACGGTAGTTATGATTTTGAATGTCTTGAAGCTATTGATTTGGAACTTTTCAACGAACACCTTACGAAGCTTTTTTGGCAGGGGAGTGCGTTAAAATGCCTAAATACAACTTCCGCACCGGTCTTAGGGAATACCGTGGTCAAGAATTGCAGATGGCCGAAAACTCTGTTTTAGTAGTGGAAGGTATTCATGGCTTAAACGAAAAGCTGACCGCTGCTATTCCTGCTGCCAAGAAGATGAAGTTGTATGTTAGTGCCTTGACCCCGATGTCCTTAGATGAATACAATCGTATTCATACTACTGATGTACGTCTGTTGCGTCGCATGGTACGCGACAGCCAGTTCCGTTCTCACGATGCAGAAGCTACGCTCAATTCTTGGCATAGCGTCCGCGAAGGCGAAGAAAAGTATATCTTCCCATATCAATGCAGTGCGGATGTTATTTTCAATACTACGCTGATTTATGAACTGGCTGTGTTGAAAAATATGCTCAGCCTTTACTAGAAGCAGTTGGTCCTGAAGCTGGCAAAGCATACAGAACGGCTCGCCGTCTTTTGAATATGCTGGCATATGTGCGCCCTATCGACGACAATTCCATCCCGAATAATTCTATTTTACGTGAATTTGTCGGTGGCAGTATTTTTAAGGATGCGTTGTAAAATGAAGTTAAAGTAGATGCTGTTTTATTAAAGTCGCAGTAACTTTTTTGGCAACCAATTAACCCAGAACTGAGAGTTTTTGTAATAATAAATTTGTAGTACCCTTCTTATTATGAATGTAGTAAGAAGGGTACTCTTATTTTCTGACTGAACAGTCGCTTTTGGCAATGTGTATTAAATATAACAAAATCAAACAAATTATGTTTTTTCTGTAATAATAAATTGAAAAAAAGCTTGAAAAACTGATAATTATTATGCTAAAATTAATTTAAGATTATATAAATATTAAATATTCACGATATTTATTAATCGAAAATAGTGTTGCTATTATTAGTTTTAGGAGGGTTATGAATGAAGAAAAAGTTATTATCCCAAGCTATTACCTTAGGTTTATTAGTAGCGGCTCCGTATAGTGTGTGGGCAAGTGATTTTACTGATGGGTTCCACAAAGACGTACAATTAAATGTTGATAGTAGTAAACTGGATTGTGGTGCTGTGGCTCCCGGTGCAGATACTGTCATTGATAAAGATGTGGAGTACCACTTTGTTTTAAATCAAGGCAAATTTACTAGCAATAGTGGTGTATCCGCTGTACATATGGATCAAGCTGGTAAAACTGTTACCTATAATAAAAATGCTAATTTTTATGTATCTACCGATTTGACTGGCACTGGTAACAACGCTTCTCATACTTTTAAGTGTCTACGCAGGTAGAATGAATTTTAACGGCGATACTTCTTTTTACTAATATCACTAAAGGTGAAAATGGTAAATCTGCTTATGGTGTTTCTGCATTAGGTGATCCAAAGCAAACCGAAAACCCTGTTTTGAATTTTGCCGGCAACTCTTTAAAAATTGATGTTGTAACTGATACTGCACGTCAAGAAAAGGGAACTTATTGCGAAGCTGCAGGTTTAAGCGTCTATAATGCAGATGTTGTTACTTCTGATAAAACTAAAACAGAAATCAATGTAACCGGTACTAGTACTTCTAGCAAAGCTGCTCCTGTTTATGGTATTTTAAACGAAGGCGGTAATGTTGATTTAAAAGGCGATACTGTGATTAATGTGGTAACTAATGGTTATGGCACCAATGTTACAGAGGGCAAAGATAAAGCAGGCCTTGCTGTCGGTGTAAAAGTTATCGATGGTTTCTATAATTCTACTATGGGAAATACTAGTGGCGAAGCACAAGTTACTATGGGCAATGCCGTTGTAAATACTACCAATAAAGCTAAAGGTGGTGCTGCTATAGGCTTTGTGAGCGATAATTTTACTGATAATGAAAATAAAAAAGCCGAAATTATTCTTAATGGCAATTTAGATATGCATGTTGAAGCAGATATTGCTCGTGGTGTAGTTGCTAAAAAAGGCAAAAAAATTATTTTAGGTAGCGAAAATACCGACCATATCAATATTACTACCCAAAAAATATTAGTGCAGATAATAGCGAAAATATTAATATGGGTATTTGGGCAGCTGCAGGTGGTGTTGTCGATGTTACCAGCAAAGATGTAGTTGTAAATACTCATTCTACTGGCGATGCTTGGTCCTATGGTATTTGTGCACAAAATGCAACTACTGACGCTAAAGATAATTTAGCTACTGTTAATATCAAAGCTGACAATATCTATGTGAACAGCACTGCTGATAAAGAAGGTCAGGCTAGCGGCTTGGTAACCATGAGCCAAGGGCAGATGAATATTCATGGTAATTTAGAAGTTCATGCAGATAATGTAGTAGTAACTCGTGGCGATTCTGTATTAAATGTCAATACCAACAAAGAAGATGCCAATAACACTACTAAATTATATGGTAATATTAATTTCGCCTATGATGAAGGTACTTCCGGTACTAAAGTAGATGCTGATGTTAATATCAACTTGAACGGTAAAGATTCTGTTTGGGAAGGTAATACCATTATTGATTGGAATTTGAAAACTGATGGTAATACTAGCTTCGAAGATATTGAAAACAAATTAAATGTAGATGGTTGTAATATCTCTTTAAATGATGGTGCACAATGGAATGCTATTAAAGTAGAAAATACTGGTACCGATGGTAAAAAGGTCAAGCATATGTTGGCTTGAACAATCTTACTTTAAATAACGGTATCATTAATTTGGACAAAATGGATGGCCAAACTTTGGAAGTAGAAAACTTGAGCGGTAATAAAGGTACTATCGGTGTAGATGATTTGGCAGCAGGTCAATTGCACGTGGATAAAATTGCCGATAATACAGAAATCGTCGTTCAAGGTAACGGTGCCATTGCGGACCAAATTTTCCAAGACAAAGCGAATGCCGATAAATTGGCAGGCGTTGTAGTTGGCGGAGCAGACAATGCTGTCCTGACTGATAAAGTAACTACTGAAGAAGGCGTTATCGGTGGTGCTTTTGAAGGTACTGTGGATAAAGACGGTCATGTAGTAGGCGGCATCCAGGCACAAAATACTTTCAACATGGGTGTAAGCGATATGGCCAGCGTATCCTTGATGGCGTGGAGAGCAGAAAACGACGATATGAATCAACGTCTGGGTGAACTGCGTGACAGCAAGGGAGAACACGGTATCTGGACCCGTATGGTGAAAGGCGAAAGCGAATACGGTGCGATTACCAATAAATATACTAAATACGAATTAGGTTATGATGAAAAACTGAGCACTAACGAACACTGGACGGTGGGTGCGGCAATCAGCTGTACCGACGGTGACAGCAGTTTTGCTAAAGGCAGCGGTGAAAATACTCATAAAGGCTTGTCTGTTTACGGTAGTTATTTAGCAGATGACGGCAGTTATGTAGATTTGATTGCCAAATATGCAAAATTAGAGCATGAATTTGATGTTTTAGGCGGTATCGGCAAAGGCGATTACGAAGCAAATGGTTACAGCGTGAGTGCAGAATACGGCAAACGCTTTACTAAGGACAATGGTTTCTGGGTAGAACCGCAAGTACAATTGAGCTATGGTAAGATAGGAGCAGTAAGCTATGCAACTGCCAATGCGATTGCCGAACAAGACGGTATGGACAGCTTAGTAGGCCGCGTAGGTTTCCGTATGGGTAAAGATTTTGCCCAAGGCAATGTGTATGCTAAAGCATCCTATCTGTACGATTTTGATGGAGAAACCAGTGTAACCATGCGTAAAGGCAGCTTAGCAGATACTTACGGTCAAGACCTCGGCGGCGGCTGGTGGGAAGTAGGTGTAGGCACTAATGTAGCATTGAGCGACGCATCTTATCTGTATCTGGATGTAGAAAGAACTTATGGTGGCGAAGTAGAAACTCCGTGGCAATGGAATGTAGGCCTGCGTTACAGCTTCTAAAATTAGCCGAATTTCGCAAAAAAGATTAAGTTTAGTTAATAAAAATAGCAAATAAAGCAGTAAAGCTGCACTCGCAAGCTATGAAGTAGTTTTCGGGTGCAGTTTTTATTAGAGAAAATTTTTAAGTAGCAGAAAACTTATTGGTATTTTGGGGGGGCGATATGTCTGCTTTATTGTGCGTATTGAAAAATGAAATTGCACGCCTTGAAAACATAAGAAAAATAGTCCGTTGTGACCTCGATTATGAATTTTTAGAAGGAATAACAGGTCTTAAAGCACCATGACCGAGGGATACGCAGAGGTTTTGTTTCGCCTACGGAACACGCGGGAAGTTGTAATAATCGTCGGTAAATCCAGCAATAATTTTTACCAAGAATTTCTTGTTCTTGAGATAGAGTAAAATATATCCGGCCTCTGTAAATTTGTAAGCAATTCGACTTTACACAATGCTTACGTGGTAGTTTCGTAAATACTGGGTAAGTTGTTTAGGTAAGCTAAAGCTTTGTGAATAAACATCGAAGAGAAAAACCTTCCTAGCATGACTATTAAAATAGATGTTGCAAGGAAGGTTTCGTTTTACTGCACTATATTGTTTTGTAATTTTGTAATAAGGTTATTTTTACAGAATTTGCTCTCTGACGAGGATGTTAACCATTTCCTGCTTGCCGAGAATCCACAGCAAGTCGTTTTCTTCAAAGACGAGAGAAACGTGAGGATTGGTCATGGTAAAGGCACCACGCTCCAAGCCTACTACGAGGCAATTCCATTTATGACGCAGGTTGGCTGCTTTGAGAGAAGTTCCCAGTAGTGGGGAATGCTTGTCGATGGTTATGGCCAAAGAGATAAATTGCTCCTCCGGATGTTTGTCACCGTAATCTAACATAAATTGACGGAGGGAGCGCGGTTCCATAACACGATTCAGCTTCAGGTTTAATTGTTTAATAGCTGCATCAAAAATACTGCCTTGCTTTAGGTGTACCGATGAGCAGGAAAATATCGCCTTTTTGTACTACGTAATTACCACCGGGCATATCAATGATTTTCTTATCAGCAGTAACTACTTGAAGAATGTTTAAAGCCATAGCTTTGACGGAAGGATAATTGGATGAAATTTTTACCGATAACGGGAGAATCATCTGCAACTTGATAAGCAGCTAAATGCAGTTCTTGGTCGAACCATTTGTAATGGACGGAGCCTTGTTGAGTTGCTTCGCGGTGCTTACGCATATGCTTTTCGTTAAGGTTGACTAGGAAACGTGATTCGATACGCAGATATTCACTCATAAGCCAATCAGAAGAGGAGATAAAGTAAGCTGCGATACCGATGGCCGCCAAAGCTAAAAGACCGTGCAGACCTAGGAGAATGTTGAAAACGAAGTACAAGGAAAGACCAATGACGATGGCTTTGCCTAAGAGTAGGATAAGCAGGGGAACATGATTAGCACGACGCTTGAACCATAAGGTAGCATATAATTCAGAAGTGGAATCGCGATTAATCATAACAGCACGCAGAATCGGTGCCATAATCAGCAGGGTGATACCTGCGGTAATATATTGACCATGGGGCAGGTTCAGAGTATCACACAAATATGGCAGCAGATACAAATCTGCGGCAATGGCAATAGCCGTCAGCAGGGTAGAGAAAATCAGCATATGCAGAACATAGGCGGATAAAAGGTTTTTCCAGTCCTTATCTTTGCTGTTGTTGACGCTGCTAGTGGTGTGGCGATTAATCCAAGAAAGCATACGAGAGGGCATGATTTTGATTAAACGCTGGTAGCAGGGCTCTGCGTTCATAATAAAGAAAGGCGTGGTAAAAGTGGTAATAACGGAAACAGCAACGATTATCGGATACAGGAAACTGCTGATAACACCCAGGCTCATACCTAAGGTAGCAATGATAAAGGAAAATTCGCCGATCTGGGTCAAGCTGAAGCCGGAATGTACTGCAGTACGCAGGTTTTGACCGGAGGCAAGAACGCCACAGGTGGAGAAGAAGAGCTGACCGAAAATAGTGGTGAGTACTAAGACAATGACGGGTACAGCGTATTCCACTAAAAGGGACGGATTAACCATCATACCTACAGATACGAAAAAGACTGCGCCGAAGAGGTCTTTAATCGGGCAGACAAGACGTTCGATTTTTTCTGCATTAGGTGCTTCGGCAATAAAGGGAACCCATGATGAAAGCACCAAGTGCAGAGGAGAAACCAAGACTGGTAGCGATAACTACCATACCTAAGCATAAGCCGATGGAGGCTACAACTAATGTTTCATCATTCATCAGTTTAGAGGCACGTTTGAAGAAGCTGGGAATAATATACATACCCAGAACGAACCAGAGAACGAGGAAGAATACTAAACGGCCGACATTCAGCAGCAGTTCGACGGTAGAAATACCGGAGGTGGCTACGGCGATGGTGGAGAGAATAACCATCATGGCGATACCGGCAATATCTTCGACAATCAGCACGCCGACAACGACTTCAGTAAAACTTTCGCTACGTAATTTCAAATCGTCAAAAGCTTTAATGATAATCGCTGTAGAGGACATGGAGAGCATACCGCCAAGGAAAATACTATCCATGTGGCTCCAACCTAGAAGATGGCCGACGCCATAGCCGACGCAGAGCATACTACTTATAATAATAGTCGTGGCAATAAAGGCTGTGCTGCCGACGCTTTTCAGCTTATAGAAGCTGAATTCCAGGCCTAAGGCAAATAATAGGAAGATAACGCCGATTTCTGACCAGGACTGAACATTGGCTTTATCTGCAATAGTGGGGAAAAAAGAGAAGTTGGGGCCTGTAATGAAGCCGGCTATGATATAGCCTAAAACAAGCGGTTGATTGATTTTCTTAAATAAAATAGTGGTTACGCCTGCAACTAGCAGGATCATCGCTAAATCGCTGATGATTGTAGGTAAATGACTCATAAAACAGCTCCTTTGGATAATGAATTACTAAATCTATATAAAATAAAAAATTCCCCGGCAAAATAGTAGGGATTTTTTTTAAGTATATTTTTTTGCAAAATCAGTCTGAAATGGTGTATAATATTTTCAAATATTGTTCTTTATTATACAATATTTTTATTAGTTTACGTAGGGAAAAAAGTAAAATATTTTTGAACTCTGTAAATAGAATGGGATGGAGGATTTGCTTATGAGTGAAAAGCAAGAAAATTTAGTATTGGTCAATGGCGAGGTAATGCCTTATGAAGAGGCCTTGATTAATGTCAATGACCGCGGACACAATTTTGGTGACGGTGTTTTTGAAATCGTGCCTGTTTACAATGGACGTAGCTTCGCTCTGCTGCCGCATATGAACAATCTCTTTGATTCTGTTATCGCTATGAAGATTCCTGGCGTGTATATGATTGAAGAATTGGTAGAATTCCATGAGGCTCTGCTGGCTGCAATAGGTTTGCAGGAATGCGAAATCTACACCCAGATTACTCGTGGTTGTGGTCCTTATGCTTTGAATTATCCTGAACAAAGTATTCCACAGCTTACTATGTACTGTACCTGTGGATAGAGAAACTTTAGCTGCTAAACGTGAAAAAAGGTGTAGGTGTTATTACTGAAACTGATGAACGCTGGGCTCATTGCGATATCAATACCTTGAATAGAATGCCGGAGGTTATGGCTAAACAAAAAGCAGCTATCGGCAATTTCTTTGATGCTCTGTTCGTTCGTGATGGTAAAATTACTGAAAGCACCGAAGCAAGCTTCTTTATTTATAAAGATGGTATTTTGTGGACTCATCCGGAAAATAAATATATTCATAAAAATATCACCCGTCGTCTGTTGATGGAACGTCTGGCAAAGGATATGGATTTGCAGGTTATCGAGCGTGCTTTTGATAAAGATTTCGCACTGAAGGCTGATGAAGCATTCTTGTGCGGTCCGCGTTGTGAATTCATGCCGGTTACTAAAATCGACCGCAGCTTCGTTAATGAAGGTAAAGTCGGCGAAATAGTTCCGCAATTACAAAAGGTATATATGGAATTTGTGGCAAAGGAGTGTCCTAAAAATAATGCACAGCAAAGCTATGGTTAGGGGAGCGCTGCTCATCGCTTTAGCTCTTGTCCTGCAATCCATCAGGATAGTGCTGCCCATGCCGCAATTGCTGTCAACCTTTGTTATCGGTACTTTGGTACACATGATGATGATTCTCACCTTAAAAGTAGTCGGTCTGCCGACAGCCTTTCTTCTAGGTTTGCTACTGCCTATGAGTGCTTATCTGCAAGGTCAGATTCTGTTACCGTTTTTGATTCCGGTAGTTTGGGTAGGTAATTTGCTTTTTTATATTTTTGATTTATTGGCTGGGGGAACCGCAAGCTGGCAATTGTTATACCGGCCGCCTGCAAGGCTGTGTTAATGTGTGTAGCGGCGTGGTTGATTGTAAGCTTTGTGCAGATTCCAAGCGTATCTGTGCAGCGGGCAGTAATTTTGCTATGAGTGTACCACAATTCATCACGGGTGTAATTGGTGTTATGCTTTCATATCGCATTATGCTGTCCATTCATAAGATAATGTAAAAATTTAAGAAGCGTCTGCAGTGTCAGGCGCTTCTATTGTTTTTGTGAATAGAATGTTAAAAATATAACAATTTTATAAATGAAGTAAACTAGTATGCTATAATAAGAAAGTATACAAAATGGTAGAAATACCAAGGAGGTTTTATTTATTTTAGAATTTAAAGAAGTTACATTGGCACAAAAGCCTTTGTTTGAAAGTTATATATCTAAATCTCATCAAAGAGGCAGTGAATGTGCTTTTTCTAATTTGTTTGTTTGGCGTGATTGCTACCATATTTTTTTGGTGCGTTGCTCATGATTTTCTGCTTTTGCGTGTAAAACGTAATGATGTTGATTTTTATATCCAGCCCTTCGGTGGTCGTGATGAAGATCTGCCTAAGCTGTTTGCCGAGCTGCAGGAGGCACATCAAGGAAAACCTTTTTGAAATGCACGGTATCTATGATTTTACTAAGGAACGTTTGGAACGTGTTATGCCTGGTTTAGAGTTTATTGAAGATCGCGATAACTGGGATTATGTTTATTTACGAGAAAAACTGGCTAATATGAGCGGACGTAAGCTGCATGGTCAGAAGAATCATTATAATGCGTTTGTGAAAGCCCATCCTGATTTTACTTACGAACCGATTACTTTTGATAATATGATGGAATGCTTAAACTTTGGCGAACGCTGGTGTGAAGAGCATATGGCAGAGGATCCTTCTCTGTTGTGTGAAAAATACGCTATTCAGGAAGCATTTATCAGCTTTGAGCAGCTGGGACTGCGTGGTGGTGCTATCCGCTTTGACGGCAAGATTCAAGCCTTTAGTTTTGGTAAAAAAATTAATGATGATACTGCAGTGCTCCATGTAGAAAAAGCTCGTCATGATGTGCGTGGTTTATATACTGCTATTACTAAAGAATTTGCGGCTCATGCTTGGGATGATGTCACTTATCTGAACCGTGAGGAGGATATGGGTCATCCAGGACTGCGTACTGCTAAAGAAGCTTTGCATCCTGAATTCATGGTGAAAAAATATAATTTAGTTTTTGGTAAATAACCATCAAAGAGGTGTCTTATGATTTATCGTATGGTTAACGAAGAGCGTATGCCACAGGTCGAGGATTTGTGGGATTATTGCTTTGAGCATAAAGATGAACCTTTTTTTCAATATTACTTTAATGAATATTGTGGCAAGGATAATATGGTTATCGGAGCCTTTGAAGAAATCGGCGATACAGAAAAACTGCGTTCCATGTTGCATATCAATCCTTATATGCTGAATATCCGTGGTGTAAAGCAGATTGCTCCTTATATCGTCGGTGTTGCAACAGCACCTGAGGCTAGAGGACAGCATTTGTTCCGCCCGCTTCTGGAAACAGCATTAGAAGTGCTACGGGCACAGAATATGACATTCGTTACATTGATGCCTATTTATGCGGGGATTTATCTGCCCTATCAGTTCAGCTATTGTTATTATCGTCATCAATATAAGATGCCGCTGGCACAGCTTCAACCCGGTGCCTATGGTGATGGACTGGCTGTTGAACATATAGCATTGGATAGTGCGGTGCTGGCTCCCTTGTATGCTAAACTGACTGCTGCTTATAACGGTGTTCCTGAACGTACGCCTTTCCAATGGAATAAGCTGTTAAGTGTGCATAAGCTGGAAAAGGTTCAATGTGCAGTCGTTTATCGTGATGGCGAATCACAGGGGTATATGCTCTATAGCGTTGCCGACGAGGTTTTTACTGTTATCGAGCTCCTAGCTGCTGATCAACAGGTGCGGAATAGATTATTGCATTATGCTGCTTTACATCAAAGCTCTGCCAAGGAATTTGTTTGGCTGGCAGAAGCTTGGGATAAATCGTATTTAAGCTTTGCTGATCAAAGTTGTACAGGTAGCGTAGCACCATTTATGATGGCACGTTGTTTAGATGCTCGTAGAGCCTTATCACAGCTTGTAGTACCAAAAACAGCAGTAGACGGTAGTGTGGTTCTGCTTTTGACTGATAATGTTATTGAACGTAATAACCACTTGCTTAAAATTGATATTGCTCCGGAAGTCGTAGAAGTACATAGCACTATGGAAGCTGAAGAAATCACCATGGATATGGGGACCTTTACGCAAATGTACTTCGGCACCTTTACTGCTACCGAGTTGTGGGAAGCAGGTAAAATAAAAAGCTACTTCTTTGCATAAATTACAGCTGTTGGATGAACTTTTTCCTAAGTGTAGAACTTATATAAACGAATATTTTTTAAGAAAAACTGCCGTAAGGCAGTTTTTCTTACGTCTAAAAAGCTAGGTTCTTTGAAATTCACTATGTCTATGAAGTAGAAGATATTTTAAAGTAAGATCGATAAAAAATAAAGTATTAGCTATAGTAAATAAAATTTTAAATTTTAGAACCATGTGACTTTAGTCGTGGGAGGTTCAGTTGACATCAATGTAAAATAGTGGTAAAGTAATTGAGTTATACTTTGGTTTTAAAACAGAGTAAGTGACTGTGCGTTAAGTGCCGAATGAACGGGGAGTTGTCATACGGACGAAAAGCTTAGCCTTGCGGTACAGTTACTGCATCCCGCTGTTGCATCAATGAGATACAGCACCTTCTCAATTTTGCAGCAACGCATTTATTGAGGAGGTATTTTTATGCAAAAATTTGATATTCGTGCTCTTGTGCTAGGGGGAATGTTCGTCAGTCTGACTATTCTTTTGACCTACGTTTTGCTCTGCACACAACCTTTGTTCACATTACCTTTGGCTTTGTGCCCTATTGCCTTATATGGTGCTATGTATGGACCATGGAAAGGTGCACTTGTCGGTGCTGCGGCAAATCTCATCGGTACTGCTGTTTTAGGCTTGAGTATCTTTTTCCCAGGATTTACCTTGTCTGATTTCTGCACTGGTTGGATTTATGGTTATTTTTTTTCACAAAAAGAGGCAAATCGGTTGGAAGGAAGCTTGGAAACCTTTCCTTTTAGTAACAGTATTAATTCATCTGGGATTAAATACCTTATGGTTGGTGATTTTCTATGATAAAGCGGCCGAAGCGATTTTCTTGAGCCGTCTAATCAAGAATATTATCTGCTATCCTATGGAAATCATGCTTTTTTTATGTTCGTCCATCGTTCTGTTTATGCAGCAATAATGTGGAAAAAATCTGTAAGTGTAAAATAAAAATGCCAAAGACTGTAGTAGCTGAAGAAGTTACTACAGTTTTTTATTGACGAGTGCAGACCTCTCGCTAGTAGAAAGAAGAACGGCGAAAAAGACCTCTCCGTCAGTTCGCTGACGCTCACTGCTACCTCTCCTCGTGAGGAGAGGCAAGCTCGTTAAGCGGAAGTAAAAGGTACAAATTTACTGCGGAAGAGATAGTTATTGTAGAGTACGCGAGAACGTGTCATTAACTACATTTGCTGAAGGAAATTAGTAGTTGCCTGGCTCTCCTTGTAAGGAGAGCAGTCACCAATAGGTGACTGAGAGGTGTGGTCTGCTTTACGTAAAAAAAGAAGCTTCTCATTATGAGAAGCTTCTTTTGTGTATTAAGTAACTTTTACACCAGATAATTATGTTCTTTTAAATGATTGAATGGAGCAGTTTTTCTGCTTTTTTCACTCAAAGGTTTTTTCTAAATACTCATTGTACAATACTTGTACATCAGGATTATTGTGAGATTGACGCAGAGAACGTTTACTATCCAGCTTGTAAAGCTTTTCGCCAAGCATGGCGGCACGTTCTTCGCCGTCGTGAATAGGTTGACCACCGCCACCGACACAGCCACCGGGGCAAGCCATTACTTCGACAAAATCAAAATGTACTTTTCCTGCTTTGATGTCTTCAATAAGACGACCTGCATTGCCTAAACCGCTGACGGTACAGGTACGCAAAGTTTTGTCACCGATTTTGAATTCGGCAATACGGCGGCCTGCTTCACCACGTACAGGAGAGAAAGCTTCTGCTGTAGCTTCTTGACCGGTGATGGCATAATGGGCAGTACGTAAAGCTGCTTCCATAACACCACCAGTTGCACCAAAGATAACGCCGGCACCAGTGCTTTGACCAAGAGGGTTATCAAATGGTTGTTCCTCTAAAATAGCGGGGTTGATGTGTTCTGCACGTAGCAGACGAATCAGTTCGCGAGTAGTGAGGACAATATCTACATCATGAGTACCGGAACTGCGCATGGAAAAGAGTTCGGCTTCACGTTTTTTAGAAACGCAGGGCATGATGGAGATAGAGCAGATTTCTTTCGGCTTGAGACCTTTTTTCTCGGCAAAATAAGATTTAGCAATAGCACCAAAAATTTGTTGCGGAGATTTAGTGGTGGAAAGGTTGGCAATATAATAGGGATATTTATAAGAAACATAGCTTACCCAGCCAGGGCAGCAGGAAGTGAACATGGGCCAGCTGTGATCATTGGGATTGCTCATGCGTGCTAAAAGTTCACTAGCTTCTTCCATAATGGTCACGTCAGCAGCAAAGCTGGTATCAAAAACGTAATCGAAGCCGACACGTTTTAAGGCTGCTACTAAACGGCCTTCAGTTGCCAGTTCTTCAGGAATGTTGAAAGCTTCTGCCCAAGCAGTACGTACTGCGGGAGCAACTTGTACGACGGTTACTTTAGAAGTATCGGCCAAAGCTTCATAAATTTTGGGTACATCGTTACGTTCTTTCAGTGCACCGACGGGGCAGTGGGTGATACATTGACCGCACAGACTACAATTAGCAGCGTCGATGGTGATATTACCGGCAACGTCGACGGTGGTGCGGGAACCGGTATTTTGTACGTCCCAAACGTGCAGGTCCTGAATTTTGTCGCAGACTTGTACGCAACGCATACATTTAATACATTTTTAGAATCGCGAATCAGAGGGAAGTTTTGGTCCCAAGGAGTATCCACGATATCGCGTTCATAAGGAATATCATAAATACCTAAATCGTTGGAAAGTTTTTGCAAGCTGCAATTGCCGCTGCGGACACAGGTGGCACATAGGCAGTCATGCTGGGATAAAATCAGCTCTACATTGCTGCGGCGTACGCGACGTGCTTTAGGAGAGTTAGTATAAACAACAAGTCCCTCTTCAACAGGAGTGGTACAGGAAGTAACAACACGGTTGCGACCTTGTACTTCGACAACGCATACTTTGCAAGCACTGATTTCGTTGATATCTTTTAAGTAGCACAGACGGGGAATTTCAATGCCGACGCTGGCAGCAGCCTGCATAATAGTAGTACCCTCGGGTACGCAAACTTTTAAGCCGTCAATAGTCAGATTTACCATTTTAAGGTTCTGCCTCCTTTCAGGGTACTGAAGCCGAATTTATCACAACGCAGGCAGCGTCCGGCTTTGGCATGCTTCTTGTACAGTCATGCTGCATTGATGGGATCAAAGGTGTTTTTACGGGTACCTGCTTCATGATTATTCATCTGAATACGACCACAGGGACTCTTATCATCGATATCGGGATTAGGAATTTCTACATCACAGGTAATGATATGTTCATAGCCAAGATATTCGTCGATGTTGGCAGCAGCAACTTTACCTGCAGCAATAGCACGGATAACAGTTGCCGGGCCGGTTACGCAGTCACCACCGGCAAAGACGCCTTCGTTATTAGCCAATTCGCTGCTGGAGAGGGCAGAAATAGTTCCGCGTTTAATTTTGATACCTGCTTCTTCAAAAGGACGCAGCATAATGCCTTGTCCGATAGCAACGATGATAACATCGCAGGGAATACGCTCTAAATCTAAGTCCGCATGAATCGGACGAGCACGTCCCCACGCATCGATAGGACCGATGATCTGCGGTTCTACCCACAGGGCAGCTACATTACCGTTTTCGTCTGCTTCGATATGATGGGGGAGATTTTAAACCGTATAGCTCTGCACCTTCGGCAATAGCACCTTCAATTTCTTCAGGCAGGGCAGTCATATCGTCTTGACGACGACGATAGGCAATGATAACTTTTTCGGCACCTAAGCGTACAGCACTGCGGGTGCAGTCCATAGCAACGTTACCGCCACCGATAACGACAACGGTTTTACCGGTGAAATCGGGCATTTTATCTTCGCCGATGTCGCGCAGCATTTCTACGGCACTGACAACGCCTTTAGAATCTTCGCCCTCGATACCGATTTTCTTATCAGTATGGGCACCGATAGCGATATAAACAGCGTCAAATTCTTCGCGTAATTTTTCAAAAGGAATTTCACCTTCACCGTTACCGATTTTGCTGTTCAGATGAACTTCAACGCCGGTGGAGAGAATAGCGTCCAAATCCTCTTGCAGACGTTCGCGGGGGAAACGGTAGGAAGGAATACCATAACGCAGCATACCGCCCAGTTTACTCTTTTCTTCAAATACTACAGCGTGGTGACCCATCAGCTCTAAATAATAAGCTGCGGATAAGCCACTAGGACCGCCACCGATAATAGCGATACGTTTATTAGTAGCAGGTTCTTTAGCAGGAACCGGAACAGTGTTGCTGGGAGCGTTATCAACTGCCATACGTTTTAAGCCGCGGATATTAATGGGGCATCAATCATACTACGACGGCAACGTGCTTCACAAGGATGTTCGCAAATCAAACCGCAAGCAGTGGGGAACGGGTTATCCTTACGGATGAGACGTACTGCGTCGGCATAGCGTCCAGCACCGACTAAGGCGATATAGCCAGGAATATCTACTTGTGCCGGGCAAAGTGCTACACAGGGGATGGAGTGGTGCTCGTGGATGGAGCATTTACCTTTTTGATATGGTTAATATAGTCTTCACGGAAGCCCTCTAAGCCTGCCAGAACCATTTTGGCTGCTTCAAAGCCGATGGCACAATCAGCACTATCAGCAACGTTTTGGGCGGTTTCTTGGATTAAATCCAAGGTTTTCATAGTTGCTTTACCGTCAAGAACATCTTCCATCAAGTTCTGTAATTGGGCAAGTCCTACGCGGCAGGGAACGCATTTACCGCAGGTTTGGGCATGGCATACTTTCAAGAAAGAAAGTTGCAGGTCAACAGGGCACAGTCCCGGAGGGCTGGCGATGATGTGACGTTCAAGATCTTTGTACAAGCGTTCAACGGTTAGCTGGGCTTGGTCCGGTGTTTCAATTTTTTAAACGGCTCATATTCATCCTCCAAAAAAGCATATACTAATTATAGATTTATCAATACAATGGTATACGTAAATTATACAAAATATTAAACATCTCTGCAATAATTTGCTTTAAATTATTTATTTCATAAAATACCAAGCTTGAACAAAGGTTTCTTAAAAACAGCTTTCGTGGTATACTATAAAGATATTATAATGCTAGTTTTCTATAATAATTATAGAAGAAAAAACAGGAGTTGAGCTATATGGAACTTTCTAATACCCATCTTTGGAGTTTAGCAATAACACTGCTTATTACTTTGCTTCCAGGAATCATTATTTCTCGCAAGGTAAAGTCCTCAGATGATTATAATGTTGGCGGACGTAGTGCAGGAGCAGGTATGGTAGCAGGCAGTATCATCGGTACCATTATAGGTGGTGCTTCTACTGTCGGTACAGCACAGCTAGGCTTTAAATTAGGCTTGACGGCTTGGTGGTTTACTTTGGGCAGTGGTATTGCTCTCTTGCTGATGGCCTTTTTTTTATGCAGCGCCTTTGCGTCAGAGTAAATTGACGACCATTGCCGAGTTCTTGGTGCTAAATTATGGTAAGCCGGCTGGTTGGATTGCTATTTTTCCTCCTGCGCAGGCATTTTTTTCAGTATCGTGTCAAGTACTTTGACAGGTTTACATTTGTGAGCAGGCTTATTTCAGGTTACCTTACCTGTAGCGGCTGTGTTGATTTTAGTTATTACAGCAGGCTTCGTTTTTTTTGGCGGCATCAGCGGTAGCGGTATGGCAGGAATCATGAAGATGCTGGTTATCTTTGCTACTATCTTTGTCGGCGGCTTTTGGGCTTTTCAGGATATGGGCGGTGTTAGCGGTATGCATACATTGTTTCCTGAGCAGCATTGGTTCAGCTTGATGGGTAATGGCAGAGAGGATGCTTTATTCTGTTTAGGTGCTATGATTATCGGTGTTATTTCTACGCAGACTTATATTCAAGCTCTATTCAGTGCTAAGGATAGCAGAACAGCTACTATAGGTTGCAGTGTGGCGGCACTGATAGTTATTCCTGTGGGCTTGCCCTCAGTGGTCATCGGTATGTTCATGCATCTGCATCATCCGGAAATAAATTCTATTGATGCTCTGCCCATGTATTTAACCATGTATCTGCCACCTTGGCTTGGTGGTATGGGCTTGGCAGGTGTGCTTTTATCTGCCCTCAGCTCTATTGCAGGTCTATCCCTAGGCGTAGGCACTTTAATTTCACAGGATATTATCCGCAAGCTATGGTGTAATGCTCGGGCAGCAACACTGTTATGGGCTAGTCGTTTTACAGTTTTGACAGTAACTTGTCTGGCCATTGTGTTTGTCTTTTTACATTTAGATTCTACGATTTTGTCTTGGAATTATCTTTCCATGGCTTTACGCGGTAGTGCGATTTTTCTGCCCTTGACGTTCTGTATTATGCATCCTGGACGTATCCGTGCTTCTATGGGTGTGGCTTCCATGGGGGCAGGTGTGTTTGCTGCTTTGTTTTGGGATCATATTTCGTCTTGGCATATCCACAGCCTGTTTCCTGCGTTAATTTACAATTTAATTTTTCTTTTAGCAGGTCTTTTCTGGGGTGAAAGCGAAAAAAGCTAAGGGAGATTTACATAAGCGTCATCGACGATTATTTGTTTATATATTATGAGGTAAGTAATTATGACAAAGCGTTTTACACATTTACATGTCCATACAGAATACAGTCTGCTTGACGGTGCGTCGAAGATTCCTGAGCTGGTTGCTTATGCTAAAGAGTTAGGCATGGACAGCTTGGCGATTACAGATCATGGTGTTATGTATGGTGCAGTAGAGTTTTATCAGGAATGTACCAAACAGGGGATTAAGCCGATTATCGGCTGCGAGGTTTATTTAACGACCGGGTCCCATTTCGAGAAAAATAATCGCGGTATGTTCCATTTGATTTTATTAGCTGAAAATGATACAGGCTATCACAATCTGATGAAAATCGTCAGCACAGGTCAGATAGAAGGTTTTTATTATAAACCGCGTATCGACAAGGATGTATTACGCCAATATAGTGAGGGTATTATTTGTTTAAGTGCCTGCGTAGCCGGCGAACTGCCTGTATTGATTTTGCAGGATAACATGGATGGAGCTCGCAGATGTGTGCAGGAATATATCGATATTTTCGGGAAGGATAATTATTTCTTAGAAATTCAAGACCACGATTTACCGGAAGAACATAAGGTGGCTCGTGGCCTGAAGAAGTTGGCACAAGAATTTGGCGTAGGCCTTGTTGCTACTAACGATTTACACTATGTGCGTAAGGAGGATGCGGAGGCTCAGGACATTCTTTTATGTATTCAGACCACCAGCACTGTGGATGAGCCTGACCGAATGCGTTTTCCTAATGATAGTTTTTATTTGAAAAGCTACGAGGAAATGGCGGAGCTTTTGGTGATGTACCGGAAGCTTTAGAGAATACGGCAAAAATTGCTGACCGTTGTCATGTGACCATGGAGTTCGGTCATTTACTCTTACCAGAGTTCCCAGTACCTGAGGGCTATGATGCCGTAAGTTATCTGCGTCATTTATGCGAAACGGCGATGCCTAAACGTTATAAAGTAGTGGATGATAAAGTCCGCGAGCGTTTAGAATTTGAGCTGAAAATTATTAATCAGATGGGTTATGCCTGTTATTTTTTTGATTGTCTGGGATTTTATCAACTATTGTCGCAGTCATGATATTCCTGTCGGACCAGGACGTGGTAGTGCGGCAGGCAGTTTAGTGGCTTATTTACTGGCGATTACGAATATCGATCCCTTGAAATACAATCTGTTGTTTGAACGTTTCTTAAATCCCGAACGTGTTAGTATGCCTGATATTGATACGGACTTCTGCTACGTGAAGCGTAATCAGGTACTTGATTATGTAGTGCGTCGTTATGGCAAGGAGCGTGTGGCACAGATTATTACCTTTGGTACCTTGCAAGCTCGGGCTGCTGTTCGCGACGTTGGTAAAGCTTTGGGGATTAGTTATGCGGTGTGCGATGAAATTGCCAAGATGATTCCCCGCGAACTGGGGATTACTTTAGATAAAGCTTTAAATTCTAGCAATGATTTAAAAAGAAGCTTATGAAACACGTCCTGAAGTAAAGCAGATTATTGATTTAGCTAAAAGCGTTGAAGGACTACCGCGTAATGCAGGTACTCATGCCGCAGGTGTTATTATAGCTCCGCGAGATTTAAAAGATTATGTTCCCTTACAGCTAGGCAGTGAGGATGGTGTTATTACCCAATATGATAAGGACGAGGTAGAGGGTCTTGGTCTGCTGAAGATGGACTTTTTAGGTCTACGTACTTTAACTGTTATTGGTGACTGCCTGCGTTTTATCAAGGAAACAACCGGTGAAGTAGTAGATATTGACAATATACCATTGGCAGATGAAGCAACGTGTAAAATGTTGCGAGACGGCGACACAAGTTGTGTTTTTCAGTTAGAATCTGCAGGTATTACGAAACTTGTTATGGACTTGGCACCGGAAAGCTTTGAGGATTTAATACCGTTAGTAGCTTTGTATCGCCCTGGTCCTTTAGGCACAGGTATGGCAGAAGATTTCATTGCCGGTCGTCATGGTCAACGTACCGCCGAGGTTTTACACCCTTTAATGGAGCCAATCTTACGTGATACTTATGGTGTTATTTTGTATCAGGAACAGGTTATGCAGATTACCTCTGCTTTGGCCGGCTTTACTCTTGGTCAGGCCGATATTTTGCGTCGTGCTATGGGTAAGAAAAAAGCTTCGGTACTGGATTCCATGAAAGATGCTTTTGTACAGGGTGCAAAAAAAGAGCATGATATTCCTGAAGAACTAAGTGAAAAAATCTTTGCTTTACTGCAACATTTCGCCGGTTATGGTTTTAATAAATCTCACTCCGTCGCTTATGCATTGGTTGCTTATCAGACAGCGTATTTAAAGGCACATTATCGTCCGCAGTTTATGGCGGCGTTTTTAAATAGCGTTATCAGTGATGGTGATAAAATTGGTTATTATATCAACATCTGCAGGAATGATAATATTGCTATTTTACCACCTGATGTTAATGAATCCGGTGTAGATTTTACTGTTCACGCTAATAAATCTATCCGTTTCGGTTTAGCAGGTATCAAAAGTGCAGGCGAGGGGGCAGTTAAAGAGATTATTGCTGCTCGTGAGGCTGATGGACCATTTATCTCGTTAAGTGATTTCTGTAATCGTGTGAATATGCGTGTAGTTAATAAGCGTGTGATGGAAAACTTGATAAAATGTGGTGCTATGGATTCCTTTGGTGCGAAACGCTCCCAACTGTTAGCAATTATGGACCAGGCAGCCGATATGGGTGCAGCGGTGCAAAAGACCGTGCTAGTGGTCAAATCGGCTTGTTTGGGGAGGAAGAAACGGTAATCAACGAAATAAAGCTGCCCGATTTAGAAGAAATGCCTAGCCAGGTTCTCTTGCAGAATGAAAAAGAACTATTAGGTTTTTTATGTTACAGGACATCCTCTTAATGATTACCAAAAGGTATTACGGAAATATATGCCTCTGCACCAATTTGTCGGTGAAACAAGTATTGCCGATGGCCAGAGGGTGAAAGTAGCAGGTATTGTCACTGATCGTAAGATAAAAAATACTAAAAAGGCGATAGCATGGCGATTATGACATTAGAAGATTTTACTGGCCGTTTATCTGTCATTGCTTTTCCGAAAATTTATCATACTGCAGTCAGAGAGATTTATCAGGATAATATTGTCGGTATTGAAGGACGATTTAGTATCGATGAATGTGAAAGTAAAATTATCGCTATGTCGGTGCATAAATTATCGAATGAAGAACCGAGAGAATTGATGTTAGTTATTGCAGCACATTTAGAAAATCCTTTAGTCCAAAGAGAACTAATGCAGGTTTTCCGTCGCTTTCGAGGTGAAGATGTGGTGTACTTAAAGCTGATGGGCTCACGAAAAATTATTAAAACTACTAGTGATTTCTGGGTTGATAGTAAGAATCCTGATTTTGCAGAAGCGATTTTTAAAATTCTTGGTCAAGATACTATTGTATATAGATAAAATTAATTTATTTTGTATATTTACACATTGTGTTTCCCTAGTGTTTTGATATTTATTCAGTGATAGACTTGAAAGTTTGTCCTGAAAAATGTTAAAATATAGAGAAGACTGTGTAAATAACATTGCAAGGAGGATGCAAATGAATATTATAGTTTGTATTAAACAAGTGCCGGATACGGCAACCGTAAAATTCAACCCCGAAACTAATACTTTATTGCGTGAGGGTGTTGAAAACATCATGAATCCTTTTGACCGTCAAGCTTTGGAAGCTGCTCTGTGCCTGAAGGATAAAGAAGGCGCTAAAGTAACTGTTATTACTATGGGTCTGCCTCAAGCAACCGATGTACTCAAAGAAGCAATTGCTATGGGCGCTGACGATGCAGTATTAATCAGTGACCGTGCTCTGGCCGGCTCTGATACTATGGCTACCAGTATTGCACTGGCTGCTGCAATCAAACATATCGGTGAGTATGATTTGGTACTGTGTGGTAAACAAGCTGTTGATGGCGACACCGCTCAAGTTGGTCCTGAAATCGCTGAACATTTAGGTATTCCGCAAATCACCGGTGCTCTTTCCTTAAATTTTGCAGATGGCAAATTTGTTGCTGTTCGTGAAAACGAAAGCAGTTCTATGACTTTAGCTGCTGCAGCTCCGCTGCTGGTAACTGTTACCAAAGCTGAAAAAGAGCCGCGTTTTGCTAGCATTAAAGGCAAAATGAAAGCTCGTAAAGCTAAAATTCCTACACTGACTATTGCAGATATGGGTGTTGACGAGGCTAACGTAGGTCTGGCTGGTTCTCCGACTAAAGTAAGAAAATCCTTTACTCCGTGCCCGCCGGCCATTGAAAGCGAAATTTTCGCTGAAGAAGACGCTGCAAAAAATGTTGAGCTGTTGTTCAATAAATTGGTAGAAGCAAAAATTATTTCTCGCTGAGGTGAATGTAATGGCAATGAAAGTTGATAGAGATAAATGTATTGGCTGCGAGTCCTGCGTAGCTGTGTGCCCTGTTGGTGCAATTAGTATGGTAGACGGCAAAGCAATGATTGATGAAGATACCTGCATTTCTTGCGGTGCTTGCGTTCATGAATGCCCGGTTGAAGCTATTTCTGCTGGTAATGCTGTTGAAAAACAAGAAGTAGAAAATAACGAAGGCAGTGATATGTGGGTTATCGCCGAATTAGAAGACGGTGAACCGATGGGCGTAACCTACGAATTACTGGGTGCTGCTCGCGAACTGGCTGCTAAAGCAGGCGAAAAATGCTGCGCAGTTTTAGTTGCTGCTGAAGCAGGCGAACTGCCGCAAAAATTAATCGCTGCAGGTGCTGATAAGGTTTATGTAGTTGTTGATGCTAAATATGCTGATTACAACACCGAGCTTTACACTGACGCTATTTGCCAATTGGCTAAAGAATACAAACCTTCCGCATTGCTCTTAGGTGCTACTGCTGACGGCCGTGATTTGGCTCCGCGTGTAGCTGCTCGCTTGCATACCGGTCTGTGCGCTGACTGCACTGCTTTGGATATGACTGAAGATAAGCTGGTTGCTTGGACTCGTCCTGCACTTGGCGGTAACATCTATGCTACTATTATCTGCGACGAACATCGTCCGCAAATGGGTACTGTACGTCCTAAAGTATTCAAAGCTTTGATTGCTGATGCTGCACGTACCGGTGAAATCATCAACTTTACTCCGGCTGCAGGTGCAGAAAACAAAGTAGAATTAGTGCAAAAAGAAGCTTTGACCAGCGGTAACATGATTAAAATTGAAGACGCTGAAGTATTAGTTGCAGGCGGCCGTGGTATGGGCAGCAAAGATAAATTTGCTATGCTGGAAGAATTGGCTGCTCTGTTCGAAAAACTCTGCAATTAGCGGTACTCGTGCTGTTGTTGACGAAGGCTGGCTGACTCACTCTCAACAAGTTGGTCAATCCGGCAAAAACTGTTGCGCCGCATCTGTATTTTGCTTGCGGCATCAGCGGTGCAATCCAACATATTTCCGGCATGAAAGAATCCGATATTATCATCGCTATTAACAAAGATGCTAATGCACCGATTTTCTCCGTTGCACATTATGGTATCGTTGGTGATGTTAATGAAGTTCTGCCGCTGTTGATTGCTAAAATCAAAGCTTACAAGGAAAATTAATTTATAGCAGCGAGGTCATAGAGATGTGGAAAACTATCTATATCGCTGCTACTGAAAGCCAAGCTGAGGGCATCCGCAAGATGCTCTCAGAAAACGGCTTTCTGATTAAGTTAAAAACTACTGGCGGTAAACATAGTAAGGCTTATGAAATTTGCGTACCTGTATCCGAAGCTGAGGATGCTTACGAGGTACTGTGCGAGCATAAATTTCATGGCTAATATGGAGGTGCGGCTGATGAAAAAAACGAAGATTATCTGTACAGTTGGTCCTAGTACCGACAATGTTGAGCTTTTAGAGCAGATGATGCAGGATGGTATGGACCTGGCTCGTTTTAATTTTTCCCATGGTAACTATGCTGAGCATGAAAAGCGTTTAGCGTTAGTTCGCAAGGCTGCACAAAATGTGGGTAAGGTGATTGCCACCATTGCAGATACGAAAGGTCCGGAGATGCGTTTAGGACTTTTTGCTGCAGAGAAAATATATCTGCACGAAGGCGATGAATTCTGTCTGACTACGGATGATTATCTTGGTGACCAACATAAAGCCCATGTTAATTACATCGATTTACCTAAAGAGGTACAAGTTGGCAGTCGTATTCTTTTTGGCTGACGGCTTATTGTCTTTGCGCGTAACTAAAATCGATGGACAAGAAATTCATACCGAGGTTGTCAATGGCGGTGAATTAAGCTCCCGTAAACGTGTAGCTTGTCCCGGTATTGAATTAAATTTACCCTTTTTATCAGAACAGGATAAAAGTGATATTATCTTTGCTGCAGAGCATGGTATGGATTATATTGCTGCCTCCTTTGTACAGAATGCTGATAATGTTATTGCAATCCGTAAGGTTCTGGAGGAATGTGGTAAGCAGATGGGGATTATCTCCAAGATTGAAAATGCTGCCGGCGTAGAGCATATTGAAGAAATTATCAATGTGAGCGACGGTATTATGGTAGCACGTGGAGATCTTGGCGTAGAGATTCCGACTGAGGATGTACCTTTAGTACAGAAGGATATCATTGCCCGTTGCAATAAAGCAGGTAAGCCGGTCATTACTGCAACGCAGATGCTGGAAAGCATGATTAATAGTTATCGTGCAACTAGAGCGGAAGCAAGTGACGTGGCCAATTCTATTTTTGACGGTACTGATGTGATAATGTTGAGTGGCGAAACAGCGTCCGGCAAATATCCTTTGGAAGCTGTCCAAACTATGGCGAAAATTGCCGAGCGTACCGAACAGTCTTTGGACTATGTAAATATTTTCCAAAAAAAAAGGGTATCAGTGAAAAGATACACTCCACTGATGCTATTAGTCATGCCACGGTACAAATAGCTCAGGAAATAAAAGCAGATACAATTTTAACAATTACAGAATCAGGATTCACAGCCCGTATGATTGCTAAATATAAACCGCAAGCAATGGTAGTAGCCGTTTCCCGCGTGCCTGCCACTGTTCGTGCCATGCAATTATATTGGGGTGTTTTTGCCCTTAAATGGACCTTATTCTATGGATACTGATTCGATGATTGAAATTTCTTTGGAGTGTGCCCTGCATAATCAGGCTATTAAGGACGGTACTACTGTTGTTATTACGGCAGGTGTGCCCATCGGTACTCCTGGCAGTACCAATCTGATTAAAGTCGTTACGGTCGGTAACAAATTAATCAGCGGTACAGGTATCGGCTGTCGTTCGGTAAAGGGGCATATCTGTGTCTCGCCGTACTGCGGAAGATTTTGAGCAGAAGCTACAGCAGGGGGATATTTTAGTAGTTGATATGCTGAATGATGAATATGCGGCATTAGCAGCGAAGAAGGCAGGGGCGATTATTGCCGAGGAGGGCGGACTTACTTCCTCAACAGCTATCGTAGGAGTAACCTGTGGTGTTCCTGTTATCGTCGGTGCAGCTAAGGCCACAGAACTTTTACCTGATGGCAGTTTAGTAACTGCTGATCCTATCAGCGGCGATGTCTATGAGGGTGATATAAATTTATGATCAATGATTTGTATGCTTTGGATATCTGCTTTGCTGTCCAAACAGGGGATTGGGATAAGGCCAAGGCTAGTTTTACCGAGATGCTTAGTCATGCGGATGATAAAGTTTTCCTGCAATCAGTACATGACGCCTTAGTGACATCATGTAGACGTCATAATAAGGAAATCTTTCTGACATGGCTCATTGAAGCTCAAGCACGGTTTATTACTGTTATCGGAAAAACAATGAACCGGAGGCTTGCTGTCGTGTGCTTTATGCATTAAGCTTTGCTGCCTGCGACAACAGACTGGAGGCGGCGTTGCCCTTATTGCAGCGTCTACTGAAAAATGGCTGCGTAAGCAGGAGGCTGACAGTGCTTTTATACGTTCCTTTTGGACAGAATGGCTGACGATGGCGGCACAGATAGCAAGACGTGGCTGGCGTAATGAAACAGGCTGGATTATGCGTCTGCTCATTTGGTGGGTGTATAAGCAGCCCCTGAAGGAATGGCAGCTTGTGTTACAGCAATTGGCAATGCATTTTGTAGTGCACGCTAAATGGGATGGTTTTACTAATGCCTGCAACGCGTTTAAAGAGCTTTTGTATTTTTATCTTTTACTGCTGCGTCGTGCTGAAAACAAAAAGCTTGCTTTGGCAGAGCGGAGTGATTATCTGCTCTTAGCAGTGCGCAATATCCGTGACGTCATTGCCAATTCAGCACGTAATGCAATGACCGAGGATATGGATATTTTCCGCGAATGGTATAAGTTCTTGTGGAAAATATCTACGGAAAACGAAAATAAGAAGCAGCGTCTACGTCTTTTGCTGCAGCTGGCTATTGTGTATTGGCAAAATACCCGTACTAAGACCAGTCGTAAGCAGGCAAAATTTTTAAATGATTTATTAAGTCCCAATCTGATTACAGAAGAGTATAAGAAATTATTGCAATATATTTGTTAGTTTTTAGAATATAGAGGTAAGATCATGGCTAAAATTGTCGTAATCGGTAGCTGTAATGTTGATATTACAGTAGAATGTGATCGTTGGGCTAATCCTGGCGAAACAATTTTCGGAAACAGACTGACTATTAATCCCGGCGGTAAGGGTGCTAACCAAGCTGTTGCTGCAGCACGTCTGGGCGCAGAGGTAACTATGGTCGGCTGCATCGGCGACGATATGTATGGCGAGTTGATTGCTAAAACGCTCAAAGAAAACAATATCGATGCTACTTATGTTAAAGTATTGCCAGGTGAACATACTGGTACGGCACACATTACTGTTGCCGAAAATGATAATACTATCATCGTAATCAAAGCAGCTAATGACATGGTTGAACCGAGCCTGATTGATGAAGCATGGGAGGCTATTTCTAAAGCAGATATGGTACTTCTGCAACACGAGATTCCAGCTCATACCAATGCTTATATTATTGAAAAATGTTTTGCTGCAGGTGTGCCGGTTCTGTTGAATCCGGCACCTGTGGAGCCTGTTCCGCAGGAACTGCTGAATAAAGTAACCTATTTAACACCTAACGAACATGAAGCAGCTATCTTGTTTGCTAACCAAGGTAAGGCAGATATTTTAGGCCGTAACCAAGGTAAGGTTATTATGACCTTAGGCAGCAAGGGTGTTGCTTATGCAGAAAAGGGCCAGGTATATAATGTGCCCGGCTTCAAGGTTACGCCCGTGGATACTACTGGTGCAGGCGATACCTTCAACGGTGCGTTTGCTGTAGCACGTGCTAACGGCAAATCATTACAGGACAGCATTAACTTTGCTAATGCCGCCGCTGCTTTATCCGTACAAAAACTAGGTGCTCAAGGCGGTATGCCTTATTTGAAAGAAGTAGAGGAGATGCTGAAATAATGCAAAATGGTGGTATATTAAACAGTTCCATCGCTAAAGTATTGGCTGATTTAGGCCATACCGATACTATCGTTATTAGTGACTGCGGTCTGCCTGTTCCTGCAGGCGTACAAAAAAATTGACCTGGCACTTAAACCTGGTACTCCTTCTTTTTATGGAAGTTGTAGCAGAAGTTGCTAAAAATATGGTCATTGAAAAAGTAGAAATTGCTGCCGAAATGAAAGACAGAAATCCTGCGGTTTATCAAGCAATGCATGAGCTTTTCACCGAAGAGCAATGGATTGTTGATGCAAGTCATGAAGACTTTAAAGAGGCTACTAAAAGGCTAAATGCATCATCCGTACAGGCGAAATTACTCCTTTTGCTAATGTAATCCTGCATAGCAATGTTTTCTTCTGAGACATTTGCGGAGTAAACAAGCAAAAAAGTAAATAAAGGATAGATAATTATGGAGATAGAATTAAGAAATATCCATAAAGCCTTTGGTACTAATGCTGTGTTAAAAGGTGTAAATCTGAAGCTTAAAAGTAGCGAAGTTCATGCTCTGATGGGCGAAAACGGTGCCGGTAAGTCCACTTTGATGAATATTTTGACAGGCCTGCATAAACAAGATCAGGGTCAAATTTTTGTCGATGGTAAGGAAGTAAGCTTTAAAAATCCCATGGATGCTGAAGCTCATGGCATAGCCTTTATTCATCAGGAATTGAATATTTGGCCCAATTTGAGCATTTTGGAAAACCTTTTTTAATGCATAGCGTCACCAATAGCTTTGGTATATTGGATTTTAAAGCGATGCGCAAAATCGCTGAAGAAAAAAATGTCGTGAAATCGATATTGAATTACCGCTTGATAAAGAAGCAGGCGAATGCTCTGTCGGTCAACAGCAGATGACTGAAATCGTCCGCAATCTTTTGTTAGATGCAAAAGTAGTTATTATGGACGAACCTACTGCAGCCCTTACTGATAGAGAAACAGAAAAGCTGTTTGAAGTAATGCGTTCTTTGAAAAAAACGTGGTGTAGCCATGGTTTATATCTCTCACCGTATGGAAGAGGTATTCAATAACTGTGATACTATCACTGTTATGCGTGATGGTGTTTCCGTAGCTACTAAAAATGTTAAGGATTATCCTGTCGGTGAAATTGTCCATGACATGGTAGGACGTTCCATTACCGAGTTTTATCCTGACCGTGGTAATAAACCAGGTGAGGTTATTTTGGAGGTCAAGAACTTTAATCAGCCAGGTTTGTTCCGTAATATCAACTTCAATTTACGCAAGGGCGAGATTCTAGGTGTTGCCGGCCTTATGGGTAGCGGTCGTACAGAAATCATGCGTGCCGTATTCGGTGTTGATAAATGCCAATCCGGAGAGGTGCTTTTAAAAGGTCAGCCTTTAGTAATTAATAAGCCTGAAGATGCTATTAAAGCAGGTATCGGCTTTGTTACTGAAAACCGTAAAAGTGAAGGTCTGATTTTAGATTTTTTCCATTAAGCGCAATATTGCACTTCCCAGTGTTGATACTTTTGCTAAAAACAGCGTTATCAATTATGAAAAGCTGTCTGATTTTGCTAATACTATGGCTGAACGTTTAGGCGTTAAAGCACATACCTTAGAGTTAGAGGCAGGTGCGTTGTCAGGTGGTAATCAGCAGAAGGTTGTTATCGCTAAATGGGTAGGTATGAAGCCTGATATTATTATCATGGACGAACCGACCCGCGGTATCGATGTAGGTGCAAAACGTGATATTTATGAGCTGATGAACGAGCTTACAGCCAGCGGTGTTTCCATTATCATGGTTTCCTCGAGTTACCTGAAGTACTTGGTATGAGTGACCGTATTTTAGTCATTCATGAGGGTACTATTGCAGGTGAAGTAATGCACGAGGAAGCTACTCAAGAAAAAAATCATGTCACTGGCAACGGGAGGACAATAAGCAAGATGGATATAAAAGCTATGTTGAAAAAATCAGGCTCTATTATCGGCCTGGTGGTTCTGTTTGCGGTCATTGCCTGCTTGAACAGCAGCTTTATTGACCCGAGTAACTTAAAGAACCTGCTGCGTCAGGTATCTATTAACGCCCTTATTTCTTTTGGTATGACTTTCGTCATCCTGACAGGCGGTATCGACTTGTCCGTAGGCAGTATTCTGGCTCTGTCCAGTGCCTTGATGGGCAGTTTTATTAAAACAGGTATGGATCCGATTTTCGCAATCGTGGTTGCCTGCCTGATTGGTGCAGCTTTAGGTGCAGTTAACGGTTTAGTTATCACTTATGGTAAAGTTGCTCCGTTTATTGCAACCTTAGCTACCATGACTATTTTCCGTGGTGCTACCTTGGTGTATACTAACGGTAACCCGATCAGTAATCTGACTGATAACGAAGCCTTCCATGCTTTTGGTCAAGGCTATGTTGCAGGTCTGCCTATTCCTGCGGTTATGATGCTGATTATGTTTGCTATTCTGTATTTTATTCTGCATAAAACTCCTTTGGGACGTAAAACTTATGCAGTTGGCGGTAATGAAAAGGTTTCCTTCATTGCCGGTATTAAAATCAACCGCATTAAAATTTTTGCTTATACCATCACCGGTATGCTGTGTGGTATGGCAGGTGCTATCTTAACTAGCCGTCTGAACAGTGCTCAGCCTACTGCAGGTACCGGTTATGAATTGGATGCTATCGCTGCTGTTGTTCTGGGCGGTACCAGCCTGTCCGGTGGTAAAGGTCGCATTTTCGGTACTATCGTCGGTGCTTTAATCATTGGTACTTTGAATAATGGTTTAAATATTCTCAATGTATCCAGCTTTTACCAACAAGTTGTCAAAGGTATCGTTATTTTGCTGGCAGTCCTCATGGACAGAAAAAATCTTAAGGCCCTACAAAAGCCTGATTTAGGAGGAATTTTGTACAAATGAAAAAATCTTATTAGTATTAACCTGCATCGTAGCTATGGCTATGATGATTGTTGGCTGCGGCAGCAGTGACAAAAAGACAAAGCTGCTGACAGCAAAATCACCGTTGGCTTCTCTGTTTCTACCCAAAATAACCCGTTCTTCGTTTCCCTGGCTAAAGGCGTAGAAGCAAAAGCTAAAGATTTGGGCGTAAATGTAAAAGTTGTAGACGCACAAAACGACCCTGCTAAACAAGCAAACGATATTGCTGATTTACTGCAACAAAACATCAGCGTACTTTTTAGTTAACCCTGTTGACTCTGCTGCAATCTCTACCTCTGTAAAGCTGCTAACAAAGCTAACATCCCTGTTGTTTGCTTAGACCGTAGCGCTGACCAAGGTCAAGTTGCTTCCCTGGTTGCTTCCGATAACGTAAAAGGTGGCGAAATGGCTGCTGAATACATCATCAAACATCTGGGCGAAAAAGTTAAAGTAGCTGAACTGGAAGGTATTCCGGGTGCAAGTGCTACTCGTGAACGTGGTGAAGGTTTCCACAAAATCGCTGATGCTAAATTAACCGTTGTTGCAAAACAATCCGCTGATTTTGACCGTTCCAAAGGCTTCACCGTTGCAGAAAACATGCTGCAAGCTAACCCGGACATCAAAGCTATTTTCGCACAAAACGACGAAATGGCTCTGGGTGCTATCGAAGCTGCTAAATCCGCTGGCAAACAAATCTTCATCGTTGGTTTCGACGGTACTGCTGACGGCGTAAAAGCTGTTGAAAGCGGTGCTATGAGCGCTACTATCGCTCAACAACCTGAAGTTATGGGCCAACAAGGTCTGGAAGTAGCTGTTAAAGCTGCTAAAGGCGAAAAAGTTGAAGCTAAAGTTTCTGCTCCGCTGAAACTCATCGAAAAAAATAAGATCCTTGTACAACTAAATAACATGACTAAAGACAACTTGTAAGACAAAGACTCCTACTGTTTTAGGCAGTGGGAGTTTTTTGTCAGTAAAAATTCCCTGAAGAAGTAAAAAACAGTTCATGTAAATGCTAGATTTATCGACTTAGAGGATAGTATTTAATTTGGTAGAGTGTGAGGAGTATTATTTAGGAAGATATTAACCTTTCCCGTAAGTTTAGCATAGCTAGAAATTTTTTCTGTATGCAATATAGTGCTTTACGTGCAGAAAAGAGATGAATATGTAGTTTTTTTTGAAATATGGGGCAAGCATATAGAAAAAAAGAGTATTTTGGGTTTAGAGTATTAGATGTGGTACAATAAAGAGTAAATCAATGCTTAGAAAAGCGTAAGAAACAGAGGTATATATATGGTTATTGTCGTTACTGGTGGTGCCGGCTTTATCGGTGCTAATTTTATTTTATATATGATGCAGAAGTATCCTGCAAATCGCCTTATCTGTTTGGATAAGCTGACTTATTGTGCTAATCTGGCTAACCTGCAAGAAGTACGTTCTTTGCCTAATTTTCGTTTTGTACAAGGGGATATTTGTGATAGGAGTGTCATAGAACGTTTATTTTCTGAAGAACATCCTGACATGGTAGTCAATTTTGCTGCCGAAAGTCATGTGGACCGCTCTATTACAGGACCGGAGATTTTTGTGCAGACGAATGTTTTAGGTACGCAAGTTTTATTAGATGCGTGTCTAAAGCATAAGGTGAAGCGTTTTCACCAAATTTCTACTGATGAAGTTTATGGTGATTTACCTTTAGAAAGAACGGATTTGAAGTTTACAGAAATGACACCTTTAAAAGCTAGCAGTCCGTATTCGGCATCGAAAGCAGGGGCAGATTTATTAGTCCTTGCGTACTATAGAACATACGGATTGCCGGTAACTATCTCCCAGCAATAACTATGGTCGTTTTCAGTTTCCTGAAAAGCTCATTCCTCTCAGTAAGGCTTTGGCTAAAGAACAACTGCCGAGTTTATAATATCGGTGGACAGAAGGAAATCAGTAATTTAGAACTGGTAAGATTGATTTGCCGTTCTTTGCAGTGCAGTGAAGAGTTGATTACTTATGTTAAAGATAGACCGGGGCATGATTTACGGTATGCAATGGATACGACGAAGATTAGTACAAAGCTCGGCTGGCAACCTAGAACAAGCTTTGAGATAGGCTTGCAAAAGACGATTATGTGGTATGTCGAGCATCAAAACTGGTGGAATTTCATGCATAAACAATGTATTGACTTCTAGAAATCTCTCCTGTAAATATGCATCTATATATTAAATGTATACATAAAAAAAAATAAAATATTCGCGATATAAAAGCAGTAAAATTTATTATAAACAATTTTTTTTACTGCTTTATTTATTTTTAATAATACACTAAATAATCGACTATACAAAAATATTGATAATTTTTGCATAAAAATAAGAAAAAGCACTTTTAAAATACAAGATATATGATATAATATGCAAAAAGTAATTTTTATGAGGGGGGAAGCTTATGTTTAAAGTAAAAAATGGCGATGGTATTATTTGGCCACAAAATAAACGTATTGCAGTGATGGTTACTTTTGATTTTGATGCAGAGCTGTTAAGGCAATCGGTAATCGGTAAAAAAAACATCGGCTTTGCAGATTATAGTAGAGGTCAATATGGTCCTGATGAAGGGTTGGCTAGATGTCTAAAGGTTTTGCGTCAGCAGGATGTCCAAACTACCTTTTTCGTTCCTGGCTACATTGCAGAAAAATATACACAGCAAGTTAAAGAAATCGTAGCTGCCGGACATGAACTTGCATATCACGGATATTTACATGAAGCTTCCTGCAATATGCCCGAAGCAGAAGAACGTGCGAATATGGAAAAAAGTGAAAGTATCCTAGCAAAGCTAGCAGGGCAAGAGCCTGTAGGCTATCGTGGACCATTAGATGTGTTACCTAATTGTGCTTTAAAATTAATGGCAGAAAAAGGGTACCTTTATTGTTCTACATTGAAAGATTGCGACTGGGCCTATCTGCATCAGGAGTACCCGATTGTGGAATTGCCGACAGAGCCGACATTGGATGATTTTTCTTATTTTTACTTTTCTTATGCTGACGAAGCGACGATTACTTGCAGTTATCCCGTGGATTATGTTTATGAAATTTGGAAAGATAATTTTGATGAATTAGCCAATGAGGGTGATAAGATTATGGTTTTAAAACTGCATCCACAGCTCATCGGCCGTTCCAGCCGTGTAAGAATGCTAGAACGTTTTATTGCCTATATGAAAGCTAATGGTGCCTGGATTGCTAGTTGCCAGGAAGTAGCACAATATGTCAAAGATTTTTATGTAGAACAGAAGAAAGGGGAACTGCATGATGAATTGGAACTGGCCACAAAATAAACGTCTAGCCTTATGCCTGTCTTTCGATATAGATGCGGAAACATTGTGGCTGACACGAAATGAAATCAATAGTCAGCATCTAGTGCATATGTCCCGCGGTATTTATGCTGTAAAACAAGGCTTACCACGTATTTTAAATATGTTGGAAGAAGAGCATTTGCAGGCTACTTTCTTTACAACAGCATATACAGCCGAAATTCATCCGGAAATTATTCAGACGATTGCTTATTTAGGACACGAAATAGCTTATCATGGTTATCTGCATGAAGTTAAAGATACTTATGAAGAAGAAAGTCTGTTAATGGACAAGGTGGACGATATTTTTATGCGGTTAATCGGTAGAAAGCCTGTGGGTGTGCGTATGCCGGATGGTATTGTCCACGATTTTCATAAACAGTTGTGGTTAGATAGAGGTATCATTTATTCTGCCAATTGGCGTAATAACGATGGTCCGTTTTTATTAGATATTGATGGCCGGGATGTGCCGATTGTAGAATTACCTAAAGATGGCATCGTCGATGATACTTCTTATAATATGTATACTTTGCAAGCACCGACACATTATTATCTGCGTAGCGGCAGAGAAATGGTACAGATATGGAAAGATGAACTTGACGGTCTGGCAGATGAAGGTAGAATGCTGAACTTTGTTATGCACCCGCAGTTTATCGGACGTCCCGGTTATGTCCGTGCTTTGCGTGATTTCATTCATTATGCTAAAGCTAATGGTGCTTGGATTACTACTGATGAACAAGTTGCTAGACATGTATTAAAACAATGTGGTTATAAATAAAAAGAGGGGAAGATAAATATGAAATTTACAAAAACTAAAACTTTATTAACTATTTTATTAACTTTGGTAATGATGTTAGGTTTAGTAGGCTGTGGCAGTGACAAAGGAAGCGAGCAGGCAGCTAAAGGCGATAAATGGGTTATTGCTATTAACTCTACATTCCCGCCCTTTGAAACTGTTAAAGAAGGTACTAGTGATTATCAAGGTATTGATATCGACCTCGCTAAAGCTTTGGCGAAAAAAATGCATAAAGATGTGCAGTTCGTGGATATGAAATTTGCGTCTTTAGTACCTACTTTGCAAAGCGGTAGAGCGGATTTGATTATCTCTGCTATTTCTCCGACTGACGAAAGATTACAAGTACTGGATTTTTCCAAGCCGTACTATTTCCCTATGAAAGCAATCATCTGCAAAAAGGGTGCCAACTTTGATGCTTTAGATAAATTGAAAGGTCATAAAGCCGGTGCTTCCATGGGTACTACCTTTGCTAAAGATTTAAAAGCTGTTGGCGGTATTGATGTTGTAGAGCTGGATACTACTCCGCTTGTTGTACAGGATATCAAAAATGGTCGTCTGGCAGGTGGTTTATTCGATTCTTCTCAAGCAGCTGTTTTTATCAAACAACATCAGGATTTAGAAATGCACATCATTCAGGCTCCTGTGCTTTATGCTGATACTTTCGCAATTGCTATGCCGAAAGGTTCTCAAGATAAAGCAAAAATCGACCAATTATTACAAGAAATGCGTGCTAACGGCGAACTGCAAAAAATCCTAGAAGAACATCTCGGTGCTGATGCAGCTAAACAATATGCAGCAGCTATTGCTGATTTAGATATTGCGAAAATGTAAATGAGGTGCTTTAAATGCTAGATTTTGCAGTATTAGAACCATTTTTCCCGCTTTTGGCAACCTCTGTATGGATTACCTTAAAATTTACTTTTTTCTCAACTATCATGGGCTTTTTTTTTCGGTGGTTTTATCCTGGCTCTTGTCACCTTATCGAAAAACAAGTTCTTTGTTTTTCTGGCTAAAGCCTATATCTCTGTTTTCCGCGGTACTCCTTTATTAGTACAATTAATGCTGATTTATTTTGCTACGCCACAGCTTACAGGCTATACAATCTCCGCTTTAGAAGCAGGTGTTTTATCTTTCGGTTTAAATTCGGCAGCCTATATTTCTGAAGCCTTGCGTGGTGGTATTTTAGCAGTGGATAAAGGTCAATGGGAAGGTGCGATGAGTTTAGGTGTACCTAAGCACCGTTTCCTTTTAGATATTATCTTTCCTCAGGCCATCAAGAATTCTTTACCGTCTTTGGTAAATGAAAGTATTATGCTGTTAAAAGATTCAAGTTTAGTATCCGTTATCGGTGTAGCAGATACTTTACGTTGGGCAGATTTGATTCAAGCTAAAACTTTTAGAGCTTTTGAAGCATTTATCGTAGCTGCTGCTGTATATTATGTTCTCGTTATGGCTTTGAATTTCTTGGGATCTTTATTAGAAAAGAAGGTGCGCGTCAGTGATTGAAATCAAACATCTTTCTAAAAAAATTCGGGGAACTGGAAGTATTAAAGGACGTTTCCCTGACTATAAAAAAGGCGAGGTTGTAACCATCATCGGTTCTTCCGGCTCTGGTAAATCGACTTTACTGCGTTGTATCAATCTTTTGGAACAGCCAACAGGTGGTTCTAGTTATTTTGCAGGTACCGATATCGTCAACGAAAAAGTGAAGTTAGAAGATATTCGTAAAAATGCCTGCATGGTTTTTCAGCATTTTAATTTATTTGCCAATATGACTGTTTTAGAAAACATGATTTATGCTCCGCGTGTCGTGAATAAATTAAGCAAAGCCGAGACCACAGAAAAAGCTTTACGCTTATTGGAAAAAGTTAATCTGCGTGATAAGGCCGATGAATATCCCAGCCGTTTAAGCGGCGGACAAAAGCAGCGTGTCGCTATTGCCAGAGCCTTGTGTATGGAACCGCAGGTCTTATTATTAGATGAACCGACGAGTGCTTTAGATCCGGAGATGGTCAAAGAAGTATTGGATGTTATCAAAGAACTGGCCGGCAGCGGTATTACGATGGTACTTGTTACTCATGAAATGGGCTTTGCCAAAGACGTTTCCGATACAATTTATTTTATGGACGGTGGCTATTTAATTGAAAGCGGCACTCCTGATGAAGTATTTAATCATCCTAAAACAGAGAGAGCGAAAAAATTTCTGGCCTCCATACTTTAAATAGGTACTGCTTATGAAAATATTTATCATTAATCCTGATTTCGGTATGAGTAATGCAGAACTGGAGCAGCGTTGTGCTATATTAAAGAACTTCGTATCACCGGATGTAGAATTATATATGGAATGCTTAACGCAGAACAATATAGAAATAGATTCGGCATTGGATGTTGCTTTAGCCGCCCCGGAGATTATTACTATGGCTGTAAGAGCAGAGGCAGAAGGTTATGACGCCGTGGTTTTGTATTGCTTTAGCGATCCGGCTGTAGATGCTTGCCGTGAATTATTACATATCCCTGTAATAGGCGGAGGACAGGCTGCCTGCCTTTTAGCACCGCTTATCGGTAGACAAGCAGGGCTGATCTTGGCAGATGATGCTAGATATGGCGAAAAAAGATTGTTCATCGATACTTGTGGTGTTACTCCTTCAAGAATACCTGCCATTGGTGCTATTGCAAAACATGAGGGAAGTTTATGGGAAAATAGGGAAGAAGTCCTTAGAAAGTTACAAAGTGCAGGAAAAAAACTAATAGAAGAACAGCAAGTACAGGTATTAATATTAGGATGTTTATCATTTTGGGCTTAGAAGAAAAAATTAAGCAGTTTACTTCAAGTTCCCGTTATCAGTCCGGCTATTTCCGCCGTATCCATGGCGGAAGCATTAGTTAGACAGAATCTTTTAACTAGCCGTAAGGCTTATCCTACACCGCCATTACGTCAACGCAAGTGGCAGGGGGGAATGCTCTGATAAAGCGTGATTTGCACTCTTTTTCGCGTTGTGTTAAACTATTAGCATATTAAAATAGTTACTTTGCTAGGAAAGTTGAGGCTTTATTATGAGTGAAAAGAAATTTGTAAAAAAATGGCAAAAAATTAGGTGTTTTAGGTGGCTTAGGTCCTGCTGCTGCTGCAGAATTTCTGCGTCAGATGGCAGCGAAATGCCCGGCTTCTACTGACCAAGAACATCCTGTTATCTATATGATCGGCGATTGCGAAATTCCTGACCGTGGCACAGCTATTTTTGGTAACGGTCCTTCTCCGCTACCGAAAATCAAAGAAGATTTATTCAAACTTTGCGATATGGGTGCCGATGTTTTGGCGATTCCTTGCAATACTGCACATTATTTTATCGACCAATTTGCCGATGAATTGCCCGTGCCTTTAGTACATATCATTGATGAAACTGTACTGGCTGCACAACGTTTATCTCCTGAAGGTGCGTGGATGCTTTCTACTAAAGGCACTCGTGCTTGTGGCTTGTACCAAAAATATGCGGAAAAACATGGTTTTACCTTGTATATTCCTAACGAAGAACAAAGTGATATGGCTCAACAAGTTATTACTTATGTAAAAGCTAATAAATTGGCTGAAGCAGGTGCTTTGTGTAAGAAACTTGTAGAAGAACTGTGGGCTGAAAGAAATTTGCCGGTTATGACAGCTTGCACCGAACTGCCATTAGGTTATGATGCCAGCGGTCTGCCGCAAGAAAAATCTGTTTCCAGTATCGGTGCGTTGGTAGATGCCACTGTGAAAAAATTATATGATGAAGTAGAAGCGTAAGCTGATATTGTCTGTAAACAAATATTGTTTTGTTGCTCTGCTATGCATTTTTGCATGGCAGAGTTTTTTTAGAATTACGCCAGTTCGCTAACGCAAGAAAGAAGTGTAAGACCTCTCCGTCAGCTCGCTAAAGCTCGCTACCACCTCTCCTTGCAAGGAGAGGCTAGCTCGTTGAGCGAAAGTTAGAGGTACTAATTTCATATTGCAGAAATAGTTACTTTAGAGTAAAACAGCACACGTTAGTAACTACTTGCGCGGAAGAAAATTAGTACTTGCTTGGCTCTCCTTGTAAGGTGAGCTTCACTTGTTTACAAGATATTTTTTCAAGGCATAAGCTTATTAAAAACAAAAGCTTTAAATAATCTAAAAAGATAATGCAAAATAAATAATTATTATATTTATACTCTGTCATGCATTATGTATGGCAGAGTTTTTCTTTTTTTTTTTTTGCTTGGTTCATTGTAAAATGAAATTGCACACCTTGAAAACAGAATAAAAATAGTCCATTGTGACCTCTTCATGTTAAAATTAAGCTGCTACACAAAACTTACAAGGAGGCAATCACAATGGACTATACTCAAGATACCACAAAACACATAAAAGGTAAACATTTTTTCTTACGGTGACCGCAGAGAATTACAGGGATATTATCCAATAAATCTGTACGTTATTCTCTCCGCCAGTTGGCTAGACATTTTAATTGCGCTCCCAATACTATCCGTAATGAATTGAAGCGTGGTGCTCATCATAATACCGGTAGATATGGAGCTAGACGTGCACAAAATGCATACGAACAAAGCCATGCTAACAGTATTAGGAAATCTAGAAGATTTTTTGTCCAGTAAGTTTGTCTCCTGGGTTGTTGAAATGGTTTTTGAAAAAGGGTGGTCCTTGGACGCCTGTTACGGTTATGCAAAAACACACAAGTTGTATGTAGATTCTGAGATGGTGTGCGTAAAAACACTGTACAACTATGTTGACTCTATGCTTCTTGCACTGCGTAACATCGACCTACCGCTAAAAGTTCGTAGACGCAAACGCCGTCATAACGTTAAGGAATGCCTAAAACATCTAGGTCGCAGTATTGACGAAAGACCGACAGAAATAACTGGTCGTAGCGAGTTTGGACATTGGGAGATAGATACTGTTATAGGCAGTAAAAGCAAGAGTGATAACGTTATATTAACTCTTGTAGAACGTCTTACACGCAAGTACATAGCCATTAAAATCGAAGGAAAAACAACATCTTCCGTTAGTAAAGCTATGGAATACTTGAAAAATTACTATGGCGATAAGTTTAACCAGATATTCAAAACTATAACAAGTGATAACGGTAGTGAATTTGCTGAACTCGCAAAAGCTTGAAGATAACACAAAGACAAAAGTATACTTTGCCCACCCTTACAGTTCATGGGAAAGAGGTTCTAACGAACGTCACAATGGTCTTTTAAGAAGATTTATTCCTAAAGGAAAGAGAATAGGCAAATATACTTCTGATGATATTCTGTTGACAGCAGATTGGTGTAATTTGTTACCTAGGAAAATACTCGGATACAAATCACCTGATGATCTATTCGAGAATGAGCTTGACAAGATTTATGCAGCTTGATTTTTTAAAAAAGTGTGCAACTTCTTATTGCAATTTAGGGTTTTTTTTTGCTTGTTAACGCTTATAAATCTTAAATACCCTTTAGCGTAAGTAGTACTAGCTAAAGTACATTAGTAGAAATTACTTAGTTTATATTTACTACACTCTAAAGGGAACAAGGAAACAAACGCTTTGCGTTTGTTTTGAGCTGCCAGAAAAAAGAGAAAAGAAAAATATATAAAAAAAGAAAAGTGAAAAAAAGACCTTTCACTTATACAATGCGATTTTTTAGAAAATTTTCTACTAGTCAAAAAAAATTTTTTCACTAGTAGAATTTTTGATGTTTTTTTCGCATTGGTATAGTGAGAGGCAAAAACATTCTTGGCTTTACTTTTTAAGGTGACTGAGGTGTGGGTACGGAAAAATTTATATTAAGATAACATCCTAGCATTTGTTTTAAAAATAATAACATTACCCTCAATCAAATATGGATAACAATAAGCGACTAATTACTATTTAGAGCTTGACTGTATACTTGCTGTATAGTTTAAAATTAAAAATATTATATGAGATTATATATCACATTTTGCAATTTACTGCTTTTTGTGAATAGTTGAGGCGTAATATATGAAAAAGATTGCTATTTACGGTAAGGGCGGCATTGGTAAATCTACTACTACGGCGAATATTTCTGCAGCAATGAGCGAAGCCGGCTTAAAGGTATGTCAGATTGGCTGCGACCCGAAAAATGATTCTACTAGATTATTATTAGGCCACATCTGCAAACATACAGTGCTAGATACTGTACGTGATAACGAAGAAGTGACAGCAGCAGATATTGTACATACTGGCTATAACGGCATAAAATGTGTAGAAGCAGGTGGTCCGGAGCCGGGTGTCGGCTGTGCCGGCCGCGGTATTATCGTAGCTTTGGAAAAATTACGTTCTCTTGATGTTTTAGACGAAGATGTTATTTTTTGTATGATGTTTTAGGCGACGTTGTTTGCGGTGGTTTTGCCGTACCTATTCGTGAAGGATATGCTAGTGATATTTATATCGTTTCTTCCGGTGAGTTGATGAGTTTATATGCAGCTAATAATATTGCTAAGGGTGTTAAGCGTTTTGCCATGCGTGGTGGTGTGCGTTTGGGCGGTATCATCGGTAATGGACGCAATACTCCTAATGAAGAAGCTTTGTTGTTAGAGTTTGCCAAACGTTTAAATACACAGCTGATTACTTTTATTCCTCGTGATGTAATTGTGAATAAGGCGGAAAATAATCGTCAGACCGTTCTCCAGTACGCTCCTGATAGTAAGCAGGCTGCTATTTACCGTGATTTAAGTCAGAAGATGTTAAATAATGAGCAGCTTTCTGTACCTACTCCTATGAGTTTTGATGAGTTGGAAGCACTGGTGGAAGAATATGGCAATTAAGACGAAGCGTTTTATCAGCAGTAGGAAAAGCTGTAGCTGTAGTATGCCGGGCGTGTGGCGTGCTGTGGCTTATTGTGAAGGTATGGTGGTTATTTTTCATAGTCCCCGTGCTTGTGCTCATGTAGCTAGAACTATGGATATCAATTCCCAGTATCGTTCTTTAGCTGATGGTCGTCCCGAGGAAGTTGGCTCTGTGCCGCTTTTATCTAGTCAGTTAGAGGAGAAGCATTCTATTTTCGGTGGCGTGGAGCGTTTAGAGCAATGTATTGCTTATGCAGTGGAGCATTATAAGCCGCAATGCTTGGCGATTGCTAATTCCTGCGTAGCAGGTGTTATCGGTGATGATGTTAATTCGGTCGCTGTAGCCAGTGAAGATAAATATGGTATTCCTGTTTTAACAGTTGATTGCTGTGGTTTTTTGGATGGCGAGTATTACCAGGGTTATTTTGATATGACAAGGCAGCTTTTGCGTCGTTTTATCAAACCGTGTGCCAAAGAGAAGGATACCGTACTTTTAATAGGTGATAACGGCGGTCCTTGGGGTCATTATGCAACAGAGGTAACTAGATTACTGCATAAAATGGGAATAAAAGTTATTGGACAATTTCCAGGTTATATGAAGTTTAGTGATCTGTCTAAAGCTGGACGTGCAGAAGCAATGATTATTTTAGGCGGTCGCGGTAATACTTATAAAGGGTTACATGATATTGCCGAAGAAATGCAGCAGACTTTAGCTATGCCGTATTTAGATATTTATCCTGTTTGTTGGTCGGAAACACAACGTTGGATTACTGCAGCAGGCGAGCTTTTGCATAAAGAAAAAGAGGCACAGATAGTGTTAGCAGAGGAACAGGCTGCATTTACGGAGCGTTTAACTCAGTTGCAGGAGGTTACGCGAGGCAAAAAGACGGTATTGTGCATCGGTCGTTTGTTGATGTATTACCATCCGAAGGCTGTTTTAGAAACGATTCGATTATTACAGCTGAATTTGACGGCTATTATTCTTTGCAGACTTATGGCGAAAAGGATAAAGCAGATATGTTAGCGGTAGTACGTCAATATAGTGATGTTGATGTTGATGTTTATGATAATGTGGCAGGTGAGCCTTTCTTACAGGAAGCAGATATCGTTTTGACTACCCATGAATTACAGAATAAGTATTTAAAACAATTATTCCTGCCCATGTTGCCGAAGGCAGGTAGAGCAGGTGAAATAGAGTTTATGGAGGCAGTGTATCGCACGCTGTGCAGTCGTATTAAAGGAGGCCTGACTTATGTCTAAGCTAGTGGATAACCATTGGGGTAATATCTGCGAACGTGTTGATACTTGTGCTTTAACGGTGCCGCTGCCTTTGCTGCAGGTATCAAGGATGCCAAAATTTTAGCTAACGGACCTTTATGGTGTTATTTTTATGCTCTGCGTTATTTGGAAAATGCGGAATATAATATGGGGAACGTTTTTTGGTTCTCAGCCTGATAATAATGCTGTTGTCTATGGTGCAGAAAAATATATTTTAGTTGCTTTGGAACGTTTAAAGGCAGAAGAAAAGCAGCCCAGCTGTTTATTAATCGAAAGTAGTTGCTCTTTTGAGCTTAATCGGTGATGATTTAGCAGGTATTGCTCGTAAAGCAGAACTTCCTTATCCTGTGGTGACGATGGATTGTGGTGGTATGTTGGGCGGTTTTGCCGAAGGTTATGCTAAAGCTGCTAAGCAGTTTTTTGCCGCCATTGCGGATAAGAATGTAGAGGTGGAAATAGGTAGTATTAATGTTCTCGGTTTAACTGATTTTTATTTAAACGGTCATGCCGATGCACAGGAAATCTGCCGTTTACTGCGTAAAGCAGGTTATATTATTCAGGCTGCACCGGGAAGTAACAGTTCTTTCGGTTCTGTAGAAGCTTTACGCAATTTAGGTAAGGCACAGCTGAATATTGTTACTAATGAAGAATTGGGCTTGCCTCTGGCCAAATATCTGGAGCAGCATTTCGGTACGCCTTATATTTTGGCAGGTATGCCTTATGGTGTAGAGGGTACAATGGCGTGGATGGAAAAATCAATGCTGCATTACCTGCACCCCAATTAGCCAAGGTAGCAGAGGAAGCACAAAAGTTGCGTAATTATCTGATAGGACGTCAAAATGACATCAGTTGTAATTGGGGACGCCTGTGGTATGACGAAGTTTTAGTCAGTGCACCGCCCACAATTGCTTTATGTATGGCTCAGACTCTGCGTAATGAATGGATGGATATGCGTACTCTGCATGTTTATTGTCAACGTCAATTGCCTCAATCTCAAGCTAGTGATTATTGTCAGACAGCAGATGCTGTTTATACTGCTGGCGTGGATGAAATGAAGCTGGAAACACTATTTGCAAATCCTGATAAGGTGCTTATTTTAGGCAGCAGTAGTGAAAGTTCTGTTTTGTATAGAAAAAATCACTCTCACTTCCAGACCTGTAATATTGCCTTTCCCGTGAATGATGAGTTAATTCTGGCACAAATGTCTTTTGTCGGTTTAAATGGCAGTAAATATATGCTGGAACGTTTATGGAACGGCTTTATCCGCAGTAATTTACAAAAGTAGGGTGGAAAATGAAAAAGCTATGTATCTTTTTGTTAGTAAGCCTTTTATTTTTGCTTGCCGGCTGTTGTCAGCAGGTAAAAATGAGCGTTCATCAAGAATGTAAGACTGTGACTTATACGGTATTGGACGATGAAGGTCGCAAGTTAACTTTTAGCGAAAAACCGCAGCATATTGTTTCTTTGACTTACGGTACTGATGAAATTTTGACAGATTTGGTTGATAGTAAGCGTATTACTGCTTATAGCCGTTGGGCGGGAGATTCAGGTATCAGTTTTATTACCAGGGATCAGATGTTTAAGGTTGGTCGTAAGGTTAACGAAAATTTAGAAGCGATTTTAGCTTTACATCCTGATTTAGTAATAGCTTCCTCTGCGACGAATAGTGACTTAATTACAGGTTTAGAAACAGCGGGATTAAAGGTTTATATTGCCCGCAGTCCGAAAAAATTATTCCGAGATGCAGGAAAAAATATTAAATTTGGCAGCCGCTGTCGGTGAAACAGAAAAAGGCGAAGCATTAGTGAAGCAGATGGATGAAAAATTACGGAATCTAGAAGCACGTATGCGTAAATTGCCTGATGATCAGCGTAAGGTAGCCGTTGCTTTTAATTTTACTTCTGCCATGGGCCGACGTGGGGATTTGCTCGATAATATGTTGGAAATGGCACATGTAATCAATGGTGTGGCTACATTACCACAAAATAACAATTTAGAGCATGGTCAGCTTGTGATCAGCAAAGAAATGGTAGTCGGTATTAATCCCGACGTCTTTTTTATTACCGACTTGGAATTTTGATAATCGTCGTGATGTACAGGGTTATGCCCAGCAAATTGCCAACGACCCTGCATACAGAAACATTAAAGCTGTAAAAAACGGCGAAATAAAATTTGTTCCTGATAAATATCGTTATGTAGCCAGTCATCATTTTGCTGATGCCGTAGAAAAAGTAGCACGTACTGTTTATCCAGAAATGTTTTAATAGAGTAGGGTTGAATGAATGTTTAAAAAATATCGTATAAGTATGTTAGGCGTCTTAGCCTTTTTATTAATCGCTATTGCATGTTTATCACTGACATTAGGGCAAATTGATGTGCCGGTAAAAAGTGCTGTTGCTGTAGTTTTCCGCCAGTTACAATTACCTTTTTGGGAAGATGTTACAGTGTCGCAGGAACAGCTGGCAGTTATTTGGTATATCCGCTTGCCACGTATGTTAGTCGGTGTTTTAGTAGGTGCGGCCTTAGGTATCAGCGGTGCTGTTATGCAGGGCATTTTCAGTAATCCGTTGGCAGATCCGGGATTAATCGGCATTTCTTCTGGTGCTGCTACCGGTGCAGTGCTTTCTATTGCTTTGGGAACAGCAACTAGCAGTATGTTTATGATGCCGGCTTTTGCTTTCTGTGGTAGTATCTGTGCTGTATTTTTGACAGTTTTTTAGCTATGCGTAACGGTAAGATTCCGGTTATGACATTGCTTTTAGCAGGTGTAGCTGTGGGAATGCTTTTTAGGTGCGTTGACCAGTGGTATTTTAACCTTTATGAATGAGCAGAAATTACAGCAGTATTTGTTCTGGATGGTCGGCGGTCTTGATTATCGTCGTTGGGAACATGTTTATTTAGCCGTCGGTCCGGTAGTATGTGGTATTTGTATTATGCTGCTTTTAGCACGTCATTTGAATATTTTAGTACTTGGTGAAACTGAAGCAAAAGCAGTAGGTATGTCCGTTACTAAATTCCGCATGGGTTTATTATTTGTGGCTGCGATGACTACAGCAACGTCAGTATGCGTAAGCGGTAACATCGGCTTTGTCGGTCTTGTTATTCCACATATGATGCGGATGCTCTTCGGGCCTGATCATCGCGTGCTTTTACCGGCCTCTGCTCTAGGTGGTGCAGCCTTCTTAGTTTTATGTGACTCTTTAGGTCGTGTAATCATGCCACCTGCAGAAGTACGTGTAGGTATTATGACAGCATTGTTAGGTACTCCGTATTTCTTATATTTACTGCGTAGAATGCAGAAATCTTGCTTTTAATAAATAATATTAACGAGTGACGAGGAAAAACCAATGAAAAAAAATTCTCTTTTTAACTAATGTTATCCGCCGTATGGGTATGATGCAGCAGACTTTGGAAAAGTTACAGCAAGAAAATGTTATTGCTCAAGATTCTGCCTGCATTTGGATTACCGAAAATACTACTTGGGACAATAAGTGGCAGGAACAATTGAAAACTACTGATTGTATCCTTATGAAATGGATGGGTACTGGTTTAGATACGCCGTTTTTGCGTACTTTACGTCAGTTTATCCAAAAACAAGGAATTCCTTATTATATAGACGCTGCCGGCAGCAATGAACCAGAGCTGAGTGCTTGTTTTACCGCTCAGCAGTTAGCAACTATTAAACAATATGCTATGTTTGGCGGTGAACATAATTATCTGCACTTATGGCAGTATATGGAGCAATTGTTAAACAAAGAAGAAATTACCGTACCAGAGCCTAACCCTATTCATTGGTGCGGTATTTATCATCCTCATGCGCAAAAAGTTTATACTGATGTAGTAGAGTACCAAAAAGATTTCTGCAAACCTAATCGCCCGACTATTGGTATGTTCTTTTACCGTGATGAATGGGTCTGGGGTGATTTAACTTACCAGACAGCGATAATTGAGGAAGCTGAAAAGCAAGGTCTGAATATTATCTGCGTATTTACTAATGGTATGCCTAATAAAGAAATGGGGATGCCGCTTTTGCCCGAGGTTGTAGAACGTTTCTTCTGTGAAAACGGTCTCCCGATTATCGATGTCTTAATTAATGTTATGAAATTCTCTTTGACCTCTAGCGGCGCTTTAACTATTGCTAAATTAAAACAATGGAATATTCCCGTATTAGAGGCATATACCATTATGACGCCGTATGAAGAATGGAAAAACAGTTTTGAAGGCATGAATGCTATGGAGGTTTCCATCAGCGTCAGTCTACCGGAATTTGACGGTGTTATTCATGGTGTACCTATTGCCAGCAAAAAGATTTTAGACAATGGCGATGTACGTTATCTGCCGATTACTGAACGTGTAGAACGCATGGTAAGTAAAGCAGGTAAATGGGCAAAATTGCATCATAAGGAGAATAAGGAAAAGAAAATTGCTATTATTTTCCATAATTATCCGCCACGTAATTCGAATATCGGTAGTGCGTTCGGCTTGGATACTATTGAAAGTATTCGTCGTGTATTGGCACAGATGCAAGGATTAGGCTACCAGGTGGAGCAGATTCCGGAAGATACTAAGGAATTTATTGCTTTATTAACTGCACATGCTACTAATGATCGCAGTATGCTTACTGAAAACAAATTGCTGCGGCTCATAAATTGAGCGGTGCTGAATACCAAAAATTCTTCGAGCAATTGCCGGAGAAAGTACAGGCACAAATGCTTAAAGATTGGGGCGAAGCTCCTGGTAGTGTTATGGAATATGATGGTGATATTCTTGTCCCAGGTACTATGAATGGTAATGTTTTTATTACTGTACAACCTCCTCGCGGATTCGGGGAAGATCCGGAAAAGATTTATCACGACCCGTTTGTAGCACCGACGCACCAATATCTAGCATTTTATAAATGGATTCGCGATGTTTGGCAAGCTGACGCTGTTGCTCATATCGGTACCCATGGCAGTTTAGAGTGGCTGCCAGGTAAAAATGCCGGCTTGAGCAATGAATGTTATCCTGATTTGGCTTTAGGTGATTTACCGAATATTTATCCTTATAATATTACGATTACAGGCGAAGGTATTCAGGCAAAACGTCGTGGTGCAGCCTGCTTGATTGAGCATTTACCTGCTCCACAGACCCAGGCCGGCGTTTATGATGAGCTGGAAGAATTGGAAAAGGCGATGGAAGAATATATTCATTTCTCTACCACTCAGCCGGAAAATCTGCCTAGCTTAGAAGAATTAGTCAAGGCCAAAGCAATGGAAGCTAATTTGAAAGATGAAGTTCCTTATGATGAAGAAAAACCGTTTGGTGATTATGTTATGGCTTTGCATAACTATATTACTGATTTGAAAAATATGGAGGTTCACACAGGTCTGCATATTTTAGGTCAGCCACCGGAAAATGAACAACTGATTGACTACCTGTGGTTATTGATGCGTCTTGACAATGGTGATATTCCTAGCCTGACACAAGCAATTGCAGCTGTTTATGGCTCTGATTATTACGAACTTTTAGAAGATAGCAGTACTATATATGAACCTTTAAATATTACGAAAGGTATGCTGATAGATCGTATCGGCGACCAATGCCGTGAGCTGATTACTGTTTTAGCGGAAAAAGATTTTAGTGATACAGCCTGGCAGGATGTTTGCCTGTTACCTTGGGTAAAAAGAAGCTCAGGCGGAAAATAAAGCTAAATTAGAACAAGTATGTCATTATATCTGCACTAAAGTATATCCAAATCTGCAATTGACTAAACAAGAAATTGCTTATATGCTGCGTGGCTTTAACGGTGAATATATTGAACCTGGTCCAAGTGGTGCTCCTTCCAGTGGTGGGGCGGATTTATTGCCCACAGGACGCAATTTCTTTGGTATCGACCCACGTACCTTGCCGACACCTGCAGCTTGGGAGATTGGTAAAACCTTAGCTGAACAAGTTATTGCCCGCTTTATCGAGGAAGAGGGACATTATCCGGAAAATATCGGTATTGTGCTGTGGTCCGGTGCTAATATGCGTAGTCATGGACAATGTATTGCCGAGTTTTTGTATTTATTAGGTATCAAGCCCAAATATCAAAGCGGTAGCCAACGTGTTAACGGTCTAGAGGTTATTCCTTTAACAGAACTGCAACGTCCGCGTATTGACGTTACTGCACGTATCAGCGGACTTTTCGCGATTCTATGCCTGCAGTAATGAATCTTTTGGATAAGGCAGTACTTTTAGCTGCGGCACAAGATGAAGATTTATCCTTGAACTATGTTCGTAAGCATGTCCAAGAAGATAGTAAAGAATTAGAAGAAACAGAGGGCATGAACAAAGAAGATGCTTGGCGACAGGCAGCATTCCGCATTTTGGTGACCAGGAAGGTACTTATGGTGCCGGTGTTGCTGCACTTTTGGAAGCGAAAAACTGGGAAACTATTGATGATATTGCCGATGTTTATGTTCGTTGGGGTGGTCATGCTTATGGCGGTAAGACCCGTGGTAAATATTTGCCGCAACAGTTCCGTAAACGTATGGGTAGTCTTGATATTACTATTAAAAACGAAGATAATCACGAAACGAATATGCTCAGCAGTGACGATTACAATGCTTATCATGGTGGCATGATTGCTGCTGTACGTAGTATAAAAGGCTCTGCACCGCGTTCTTATTGCGGTGATAGCACTGATAGAACACGTGTTACTATGCACAGCGTACAGGAAGAAGCCAAACGCATTTTCCGTAGCGAAGCGATTAATCCTAAATTTATCGAGGGGATGATGAAGCACGGTTATAAGGGTGCGGCAGATATGGCGAATATGATTGCCCACAGTTTCCAATGGGATGCGACCAGTGCTGTAATGGAAGACTGGATGTACGAAAAATATGCTGAAAAATACACTTTTGACCCTAAAGTGCAGGAATGGCTCCGCGATGTAAATCCATGGGCATTGCAACGTATGACCGAAATTCTCTTAGAAGCAGAACAACGTGGTTTATGGAATGCTAAACCACAAACTAAAGAAGAATTGCAAAAGCTGTATCTTGATATGGAAGGTGAATTGGAGGAAAGGGCAGATGAGTAAGATCAAAATGCTGGTGCTGAGCTTGACAGGTAGGTGTAATTTTGCTTGTCGCTATTGCTATGCAGCAGAGCACAATAAAAGTAAAATGACCGTAACAACAGCTATAGCAGCAGTGAAGATGGCAGCTGAAAGCGGCGAAAAGTTCATTATTCAGTTCAGCGGCGGCGAACCCTTGCTGAATTGGGCTACAATGAAGGCTGTTATTGATTATGTTGCCGAACATAAAATTAATGCCACTATGCAGCTGCAGACCAATAGTTCTAAATTAACGGACGAAATAGCACAATATCTTTTTGCACATAAGGTTGGTATCGGTATCAGCTTGGATGGCCGTCCATCTGTTAATGATAAACTGCGGCTAAAGAAAAATGGTTATGGTGCTACCGGTGATATTTTAAAAGGTATCGAAGTATTAAGGCGTAATAATATAGCGTGTGGCGTTACTTGCGTTGTGACTAACGAAAATGTGAAAGAATTAGCAGGAATTATCGAATTTGCTTATTTTTTAGGCAATGTACGCAAAATCGGTTTCGATATTTTACGCAATCAAGGTAGAGGAGTAGATTTACACGCACCTAGCGAAGAAGAAATGTATACTGCTATGGAACATGTTTATGCGCGTCGTGATGCTTTAACACGTCTTACAGGTACTTATATCACCATTTCGCAACAAGAGCGTGTTAAAACTTTGTGTAATAATTGTACCCACGAGTTCGGTCATTGTTATGCGATGAATGGCGAAGCAATGTTTGTTGATGCTCAAGGTGATATTTATGCTTGTTCATCTTTAGTAGGGGACAAAGAATTTTATATCGGTAATGTTAAAGAAAGTTTAGCGGAGAACCATGTGGAGCGCGTGCAAAAATTATTAGTGAAGCCATGGATTTTTGCCGTAAATGTCCCGATTTTAAGCTTTGTGGCGGTGGTTGTTTTGCTCGTTGGTATGGCTTGGAAAATAAAGATGAATATGGTGCGGAATGTGCTATGAAGCGTGTTTCCATTCAGCAAGTTGTAGGAACAGGTAAGGATAAATGAAAATAGCCTTATGTCATCTAGATTTAAGCTGTGGGCCATTAGCACAAAATGTGCAAAAATTAGAGCTAGCTGTCAAAGCAGCAGGACAAGCTGGTGCTGATTGGGTAATCACCCCGGAAACAGCTTTGCAGGGCTACTATTTTTATAAAATTAATTCTCAAGCACAAGTTACCAAACAGCCATGTAGCGAACTTGCCCAACTACGTAGTTTTTGCCGTAAATATAAATTACATCTTTTTCTAGGTTGCGGTGAATATAATTTAGAAAAACAGGCTGCCTATAATGCTTGCTTAGTCTTTAATCATGCAGGTGAAATCTGCGGTAGACAGTATAAAAACTTTAACGCAGGTTCTGCTGAACATTGGGCAACAGTAGGCGATAATCTAAAACCAGTGCTTTGTGATGGTGTTAAGGTCGGTACTATGGTTTGTGCAGATGCTTGGTTTGATAAAAACTCTGCGTCCTTACTAGAACAAGACTCCCAGATATTTATTGATATAGCTGCTTGGCCGCCGACAGAAGTTTGCGGTAATCCGCTTGTTTCCTGGCTTAATGTATCGATGCGTACAGGATTACCTTTTGTAGTGTGCAATCAGACAGGTAGCCCCCAATGGATGGATATGACTGTCGGTGAAAGCGTAGTAATTACGGAAGGCCGTTTGTGTCTAAGTTATAGCGGCAAGCCTGCTGTATTGCTTTTTGATTATGATTTTGCTGCTAAAAAGCTTTTATCAAAAGAATTTCTGATTATCAAGCAATGAATGAACTCATATAGCGGTAGCTGTAATTTTGCTACCGCTATCAATTTTGAGGTGAAGTGATTGATGAAAAATATAGTGACAGTACATATATGTATGTACTTTTCAGTATACTTGTTATTTTAGTAATGCTGTTATTACCGACAGGTTGTAAGCAAAATAAAGAAAATGCTGAAACATCTACACATGGATATACTGTAACGGACGCACAAGGAGTAACTTTGCATTTTGATGCCAAACCACAACGCATCGTCTCCTTATCCATCAGTACGGATGAAATTTTGTTAGATTTAGTAGATAGTAAACGTATCGTGGCTTTGTCGAAATTAGCTGATGACCCAGGCATTTCCAATATTGCTAAGCAAGCACAAAATATTCAAGGACGTGCCACAGGCGAAAGTGCGGAACTGCTTTTGGCCTTAAATCCTGATGTGTTATTAGTACCCGATTTTACGAAAGCATAAACCATTCAGGCTTTGCGTGATATGCAGCTTAAAGTATATGTATATAAAACTCCTCATGATATCACCAGTGTTCGAAAAATGCATTAGTAATTTGGGTATGGTAGTAGGTGAGAATGAACGTGCACAAAAACTGATTGATAAAATGGATAAGCATTTACAAGAAATTTCCCAAGCTATTGGTCAGCCGTCACAAGAAAAAAGTGTTATTTTCATGCGTGATAATGGTGGTGCTTATTATAGTCCGCAATCATCTTTTAACGAAATCTGTCGTTATGCTAAAGTCCGCAATGCTTTAACGGGACTGCATTATGATAAGCCTATGGATATTAGCCAAGAAGAGGTTATTCGCTTAAATCCGGACGCTTTTCTTCTTTCTGATTGGAACTATGATGGTAAACACGATGCCGATATTGCCAAAAAAGCTTTGCTGGATAACCCATCATATCAATCTACAAAAGCGATTCAAAACAAGGAAATTTACATTTTGCCTTCAGCACATCTCCTTGCAGTATCTCAGTATACAGTGGAAGCAGTGGCTGATTTAGCTCGTGTAGCTTACGGTATTGAAATTTAACCTAAAATGAGCAGTACTTTTTTGTATTGCTCATTTTTTAGCAAAAAGGAGTAAAACCATGAAAAAGTATTGTTACTTTGCCTGTGTGTTTTGATATTAATATTAGCTTGTGGCTGCCAAAACACAAAAAACAGTACAGAACAAAATAAAGCTAGCTATACGATAATAGATGAATATGGAACTGAAGTACACTTTAAAAAGGCACCAAAACGTATTTTAACTACTGCTATGAGCTTGATGGTATTATTTTAGGCCTTTGCGGTGAAGGCAGATTAGTAGCAATTAATGCTTTAGCCGATGATCCTTCTAGCTCCAATATAGTTACACAAGCCAAAAAATTACACAGAAAGTCCGTAATCCTTCACAAGAAGAAATTATCGCCTTACATCCAGATGTAGTTTTTGCTTATGATTGGACAAGTAAGGACTTAATTCAAAATGTGCGTAACTTCGGAATACCTGTAGTAGTAATGAAAGGACCTAAAACGATTGCTGATGTAAAAAGAACATCAGAACTGTGGCTAAAGCATTGCAAATATCGTTCCAAGGTGAGGCGTTAGTAATAAAATGGATATACAATTGCAGGATATCCATAATAAATTAGCTTCACTGCATTTGCAACAAAAGAAAAAAATTGTCCTAATTTCACTTATGACTACCTATGGCGGTGAAGGATGCCTGTTTGACGATATTTGTAAAGAGGCCGGTGTTATAAATGGATTATCTGCTGCTGGATTAAAAAAACGGTCAGCCGCTGACAAAAGAAATGCTTGTAAAAATTAATCCTGATGTTCTTTTGATGCCTGTCTATAATGACCATGGTAAGTTCGATATCGAAAAGTATAATGAAGAATATTTAACGGACCCCGCACTGCAAACATTGGGAGCAGTTAAAGAAAAACGCTTACTTTATCCACGTGAAGGCTTTGTTTATAACGCTTCACAGGATGTGGTCTTTGGTGTACGTGAGCTAGCTTATCTTGCTTATGGCGATATCTTTAAGCAGCCGGATAATGCACATTTGAGTGTAGGGGAGTAGAAAAAAGCATTTGCATTACAAACCCGCTATGGTATAATAATGTTCGCAGAAGTGGCTGCTGAAGAAGACCAAAGATTAAGAAATTGGTGTGAGCTCTGTTCGTGAAGAGTTCGTACATTACAATTTGTGGTGTCAACGTTTTTATTTAGCTAGAATCGTCATCTTAGGGAGACACCCCGTGGTGGCGATTATTTGAGTTATGCCGTATTTCTTTAGAAGTACGGCATTTTTCTTGTGAAAAAGGGGAGAATTTTATGGATTTCAAGTACTTTAAAGATTTATATCAAATGCCTACCTATAAGCACTTCGGTGGCAGACCTAAATTGGAAAATCTTTTTACTTATGTTATTGATGCAGAAAATATAAAAAAGCATCCCTTTTATCCGTTTATTTATTTTATAAAAAAATATTATCGTCTGGATAAAAAGATGCACAGATTTGTTGTCCATAAAGAAAGAAAATTTTGTTATTCTTCTCCTATAGATAGCTGTATTTTAAAATACTATTCTACACTGTTAAGCAATAAATACGAAGCATATTTGTTAAAAGAAGGTTTAGATAAAAATATTATTGCGTTCAGAAATCGTAACAATACACAAACAAATATTAAGCTTGCGCATATCGCGATAGAAGCTATAAAAAACTGAAGATGCATATATTATTGTTAGTGATTTAAAGAACTTTTTTTCCTTCTTTAGAGCATGGTTATTTAAAACAGCAAGTGATTAAGCTTTAGGTACTAATGGGTTGCCGGATGACTATTATAAGGTTTTTAAATATATTACTCAATGTCCGGCGGTTAATCTTGATACCTTAATAGCACTTAGTGATAATCCAGAGCAATCTCGTTCCTCCTTCAATAGAAGTGAGCAGAAGCTTGATTTAGCAGAGCTTAAAAGACTTAAAAAGGCTTAATTGAACGCAATACTAAGAAGATTGGACTACCGCAGGGTTTATCTATCAGCGGTGTTTTTAGCCAATGTTTATATGATGGCATTTGATGAGAAATTACGTGATATTGCTCACCGTTATAATGGTATGTATATGCGTTATGTGGATGATATTTTCTTATTGCTACCAGCAGCTACATATAAGGACTTTGTAAGAGAATATCATAATCTCAACAATTTGGCTAAAACTATTCCTAATATTACTTTGTCTAGTAATAAAACAAAATGTTTACATTACCAAAACCATGCTTTTCATCTGATGCAAAAAAACGATACAGCGGAGCAATCCTCTGCTTTATTTACTGAAGCAGAGGAGAAAGCAGTCTTTTCCTATCTAGGTTTTGATTTTGACGGCTTACACGTTAGACTTCGTGGTAGTACTATTTGTCGTTATTATACAAAAATGCATCGTAAGATTAAAACAATTATTCAATGCCATGGTATTACTCAACATAAACATCGGATTAACAATAGGGAATTATATGAGCACTATTCAAATCATACCCAAAATCCTGATACTAGAAACTTCTTAACTTATGTACAAAGAGCTGAAGATACTTTTGGTAAAGATGAGCTTGTCAACATTACGAGAAAACGTCATATGGGTAAAATCAAAAAAATGCTACGCAAAGTGCAATTAGAAGATTAAGCTTTGCTTGTATTCAGTATAACAATACAAAAACCTCCCGTTCAAAAAGAGCAGGAGGTTGATTTTATTTAGAATTTAATTATTCAGCTTTTGCACTGCCGAAGATGTATTTACGTGCTTCAAAGAAGAGGGCAACAGCCAGGATAAAAGTACAGTACCCAAAGCAGCAGTAATAACATGAGCAGCCATGTTAGCGAAGATGATTTGTACCAACGCAACCAAGGTTACGCAGAACATGAACATCATCGGAATGATAACCATAAGGTTGTTTTTACCAGTAGCTTTCAGCCATACGCCTACAGCCAACAAGGAGAGGGCAGCCAGCAATTGGTTTGCAGCACCGAAAATCGGCCAAATGGTCAGATAAGAACCTAAGGACATATAACCGGATAAAATAACAGTGATTGCAGTAGCAATGTACGGGTTGGTCAACAAGGTTTGTTTAGCTTCACCAGTTTGATCATCAATTTTGGTGAATATTTCTTGGAAAATGAAACGACCAAGACGAGTAGAAGTATCTAAAGTGGTCATTGCAAATGCAGAAATAGTCAGGGCTACGAAGCCTTTAGCAATACCGAAGGAGAAACCGAAAGTGGTCATGAAAGTACCAACGCCATCAGCGAATACGTTTACAGGACCGCCTGCTTTTAAGAGTTCGGTCAGTTTATCGCCGCCTACATAACCTGCTGCGATAACAGATACAACAGCTAAAACGCCTTCTAAGAGCATGGAGCCATAACCAACCAGACGAGCGTTACCTTCGTTATCCAATTGTTTGGAAGTAGTACCGGAAGAAACCAGAGAGTGGAAACCGGAAATAGCACCGCAAGCAACGGTTACAAACAGCATCGGGAACATTGGATTGCTGCCGTTACCGGAAGGATCGAAAGAAGTAATCGGCGGTAATTTCATAGTCGGTTGATACAGAGCAACACCGATTAATGCGAACGCCATGCAAGCATAGAGCAGGAAGGAGTTCAGATAGTCACGCGGTTGCAGTAAAATCCATACAGGAGCAATGGAAGCAACGAAAATGTAAGTCATCAAAATGCATACCCAAGCAGTTTTGCTCAGTACCAGCGGGAACATATTACCTAAAGCAATGCAGACAACGAGCATTACAAGACCAATACCGGTACCAACTTTGAAGTTTAAGCCGCCGCGATATACAGCAAGACCAAAGATAACTGCTAAAACGATGAACAGCATGGAAGCAGTAGCAGCTTCAGGGCTAGCAACGAAAGTAGCAGCAACGATGTTAGCAAAAGCAGCAATAACTACTAACAGAGTTACATAAGCAAAAATGGAGAAGAGAAATTTACCGCTTTTACCCAAGTTTGCTTCGATAATCTGACCAATAGTTTTACCATCAAAACGTACAGAAGCGAACAATGCACCAAAGTCATGAACGCCACCAAAGAAAATACTACCGATGAGAACCCACAGCATTACAGGAACCCAACCAAATACAGCTGCGGTAATAGGACCGACAATAGGACCTGCACCTGCAATGGAGGAGAAATGGTGACCCATCAAAATAGCAGGAGGAGTAGGTATATAATCAACATCATCACGTAATCTTTCAGCCGGAGTTTTACGTGTAGGATCAATACCCCATTGCTTACTCAACCATGCACCGTAAATAACGTAGGCTATAAAGAAGATAACCATTGAGCCTACTAGCATAACAAAACCACTCATAATAAACATCCTTTCTTTTCTTTCCCTTAAAATTGTTAGATAATTGCAAGCACATCTTTCATATATATTGTGCTAGGTTAGTTATTAGTATACCATATTTCGTTATTTTGTCAACAAAGTTGTGTGAAAATCGACAAAATCGTAAACTCTTGTGAACAATTTTTGATAAGCTGTAAAGATAAGTACACTAAAAGTAGAACAAAAAATACGCTAGACTATTTAGAGGGAACAAATTCAAAACACTGGGACGTTTTTCGACCAATCTTATTGCAATATAATTTTTCTTGTTGTAAATCGGCTACATAAATAGCTAAATCCGACCAACCTTTTAAAGATAAAAAATAATCCTTATGGTACTTATATTTTTGCATTTCGGCTAAAGTTGCTTCATCCATACCGTTTTCGCAAATAATCAATAAAGCAAAAACACTACTCATGTGCTCCGTAGTTGTTTTTAGCTGCTGCATCTTTTCCTTCATATAATTAAGGTATGGAAGTAAATCTTCTTTTGGACTTTATGAGCAAAGCTATGTGCATAAAGATATTCATTATGTTGTACACTATATGTTTTAATGCTGGGCAGAAAAAAATAACCTTCATCGGCAGCAT
>VOFG01000531.1_pt1 | contig 63961 bp, 80 predicted proteins | sample 5384171 | NCBI WGS metagenome assembly VOFG01 (sample SAMN12384726, study PRJNA508395) | human gut metagenome | isolation source: healthy gut F | host: Homo sapiens
CCTATGCCGGCGTCGTCGACCGTCTGTTCTCGCTGCTCAAGTTGCTGATTCCGCTCGCACTTATCATGCTGGTGCTCCAGCTGGCCTTTATGCGCGATGGCAACGTGGTGTGGGGCTTTATCACCGACACGGGCCTCATCACGGGATCGAAGGCCTGCCTGCGCCTGCTGGGTGTGGCGTTACCACTCATCCTCATGCTCATGGTGACCAAGCTCAACGACCTTGCCAACGCCTGCGTCGAGGTGCTGCACGTGCCGTATCGCTATGCCTTCACCTTTACCACGGCGCTGCGCTTTGTGCCGGTGTTTGGTCAGGAGATGAACGCCATCATGGAGGCGCAGACCGCACGCGGCGTCGAGTACGACACCAAGAACCCCATCAAGAAGCTCAAGCTCATGCTGCCACTGTGCGTGCCACTGCTCATCTCGAGCGTGGGTAAAACCGATGCCACGGCCTTGGCGGCCGAGCAGCGCGGCTTCTACCTGCGCACGCGCGCGAGCTCGTACAAGCGCTACCCCATCAAGGGCCTAGACATTGCCATGCTTATTGTTAGCATTGCCCTCATTGTCCTCGGCTTCCTGTTCTAGTTCACCACCGACAGCAACCACCCAACGCAAAAAGGCCTCGGCTCGCACCAAACGAGCCGAGGCCTTTACTGTTCCCAGATAATACCTACCAAAAATAAACCTGTCCCTTTTTGGCAGATCGAGGGCTATTGGCGGTAGGGGGCGCCGCTGCGGATGATGGATTCGCGCACCAGGACGTCCATGGCGTCGAGGGTGATCTGGCATCTCTCGGTATTCTGTAGCACCGATAGCTCGGTGCAGGCCAGAATGACGCGGTCGCAGCCGCTACGGGCCAACTCCCCATCACGCGGTCGAACTTATCCATATCGGGCTCACGTCCGGCCTTCACATCATCGTAGATAAGCGACATCACATCGTTCTGACGTTTCTCGCTGGGATAGACGACCTCAACACCCGCAGCCTCGCATTCGCGGCCGTAGACGCCCGCGCCCACGGTTCCGTCGGTTCCCATGATGCCAATCTTGTGCACCGGCTCGGCCGGCATACTCAGGTTGGGGTCGAACTCGCACTCCCCCATCACCGCACCCGCAAGGGCATAGCGAACCGACTCGCGTGGCATGTGGATAATCGGCACTGTGGTAAACGACTGGATCTGGTCGTAGAAGTAGTGTGACGTGTTGCAGGGAATGGCAAGGTGCGCACAGCCCAGCGACTCGAGTGCCTGGGCACACTCTTTCATGGTCGCCAGCAGCTTGGCATGCTCGCCGGTCTTAATGGCCAGCGTGCGGTCGGGCATGGTCGACAGAGCACCACCATGTCGATATGTTCTTGATCGCAGGCAGCAGCCGTATGACGCACCACCTGGTCGTAGTAATACGACGTGGCCTCGGCGCCCATGCCGCCGATAACTCCCAGCTTTTCCATCGCCGCCTCCTTGGTGACGCTTGCGCAATTGCGCGTATCATACCCGCGCCCGCCCGATGCAAACCGGACGGGCGCCGCACTCATCTACTTGTAATACGTCTTGAACAGCTTAAAGTGGCGCAGCTTGGTGTGCCACATGCGCAGCCAGCGGTTAAAGACAAAGTCGCCCTTCATAAACGAAGGGTCGGCGCCCCTTGCCTTCCTTGTCCAGGCGATGCACCTTAGCGCGCAGCTCGGGATCCTTGACGTACTTGTCGACGACGCCCATGGGACGACCATCCACAGCGCCTCGTCCTGCGCCGTCACAAACTCCGGCTCAAACGGGCGGTTGAACACATACTCGTCCACCACATACTTGGCAACGTTAAAGCCACTGTTAGTGACATAGTAGTTGCTGCGGCCCTGGCGCGTGTTGAAATCGAAGAACTTAAACGAGCCGTCGCGCTCGTCGTACTTAACGTCAAAGTTGGAATAGCCCACAAAGTGAAGGTCCTCGAGTAGCTTGCGCACGCCGCCCATGAGCTCGTCATTGGGCTCGGTGATGATACAGGCGTGGTTGCCGACGCCGTGAGGCTGATGCTCCTCGAGCAGCACATGGCCCAGGCACATCATGCGCACCTTGCCGTTGCGGTCGGAATAGCTGGTGAGCACGCGCATGTACTCGTCGTTGCCGGGCACGCGATCCTGCAAGATCAGGTCGTCAGTGTAGCCGCTGGCATACGAATCGCGAATGACCTGTTCCAGCTCGGCGCGGTCGGCAATCTCATAGGCCTTCTTCTGGCCCTCGAACTCGTGCTGCCACCACATGATGCCGTCAGAAGGCTTCAGAATCATCGGGTAGGGAAAATCGATCTGGTCGAGCACTTCGGCAGGCGCCTCACCCTGGGCGTTCAGCATCGCCATGGTGAAGGTAAAGGTATGCGGATAGGGCACGCCATGCTTCTCGCACAGCTCGTAGAAGATCTCCTTCTTCTGGCACTGCTCAAGCATGCTATAGGGAGCGTAAGGCGCGACGATGTTATCCGCCAACTCATGGGCATCCTTGGCTTGAGCCACGAGAGCGACATAGTTGTCGCCACAGCCCACAAGGACAATCGTCTTATCGGCATGCGCTTGGGCAATGCCGTTGACGGTTTTGAGCATCACGGGCATGGTATCGATATCCACGTTGGGCGTGTAGTCGATAATCTGGCTGCGGTACGCGGGACCCGTCTGGTACTTGCCAAAGACCAGACTCTTGACCTGGTACTCCTCGTAGAAGGCGCGCGCCACCGAATAGGCGTTGATGTCGCCACCGAGCAGCACGGGAATGAACTCGCGCTCTGTAAACTGCAATGCCATGGAAACTTCCTATCATGAACTGCCCACACAACGGGCGGTCTTTGCGCAACTGATTTATTTTTAGCGTGCCAAGCCGCCGGCGCCCAAAGCTCCACCGTATCTATGGCAATCGACGTAATCGTCCAGCACGAGGACGGCGCTCACCGTTGTATGACAACGGGCAATGAACCTACCATTGTTGTAGGATTCAGCATATTGACATCCTCGAACGAAAGGCGCACACGTGCCCCAAGACCATCCGACCGATAATCCCATCCTCAATGCCGCGAAGCGCGAGCTGGCGGAACGCACACAAACGGCAGCTCCCCTACGCACCGCAAACGATGCTTACAACGGGCCTGCCCGTATCGTCTCAATCAACACGTCGAAGTACAAAGGCACGCGTAAGTCACCCGTCGCCGACGGGCACGACACCGTTATAGAGCAATTTGGCCTCGTCTCCGATGCGCACGCCGGGCATTGGCACCGCCAGGTTTCCTTTTAGCTGCAGAGTCTATCCAGACGGCGCAGGTGCGCGGGCTCGATGTGCACGAGGGCGACTTTGGCGAGAACTTCACAACCCAGGGCATCAACCTGCCCTCGCTCCCCCTGGGAACGCAGCTCAAGATTGGCAACGATGTCCTGGTCGAAATCAGTCAGATCGGCAAGGTCTGCCACCCGCTGTGCCATCTACTATCTCGCTGGCGACTGCATCTTTCCCCACGAGGGCGTTTTTGGCGTGGTACTAAAGGGCGGAGAGGTCCATATCGGCGACGACATCCAGGTGGTCAAGCTCGGCGATGGCACCTGTTCCTTCACTCCCGCCGACGCACTCAAAGAGGTGGAGCAGGCTCGTCGCGAAGGAACCCTGTAGTTGCAAAACCCCACGTTGAAGTAACTTTACAGCCAAGAATCCCGTTGAAACAGGGTGCCGTAACGTTAAAGTTGAACTCTATGGTTTCTCAACAATTCATCATAACTGCAGGTCAAAGCCAAAGCCTCAAGTTCAACTTGACCCTTTGGAACCTTTAAGGTTCAAGTTGAGGTCGAAAGCAGTAGTAGAATACCGTTCGAACCATAACCTACGATTGATTGCAGAGGGACTGGATGCAGCATTCGAATCATCGCACCGCAGCGCTCATTGCGTCGAAGCCGGCTCGTATCATCACGAGCGCCGCGCTCGCCGTTGCGTTGACGGCCTCGCCGATGCTCTCCCCCGTTGCGGCGTATGCCGCCTCGCAGGCAACGCAGGACCAGCTTTCCGCAGCCCAGCAGAAGATCGAAGCCGCCACGAGCGCCTACAACGACGCCCGCACCAAACTCGATGACCTGCAAAAGCAGATTGACTCCAATGAGGCAAGCATCGAGGAAATCGAGGCCAAGCTTCCCGAGCAGCAGGCCAAGGCAAGCTCCGCCATGCGCGATCTGTACAAGTATCAGAAGGGCACCAATCCCATCGTGAGCTTCCTGGTCAACGCGCAGAGCCTGGGTGAGTTCATCACGACCTGCAAATACACCAACCAGATCACGAGCTCGAGCGTCGACGAGATCGAAGAGCTCAATAACATGCAAACCGAACTCGAGCAGAACAAGGCCGAGCTCCAGCAGGCCAAGTCACAGCTTGAAGCAGAGCAGAAAAACGCCGAGGATGCGCTGACGCAGGCCCAGCAGCTCCGCAGCGAGGCACAGGCAAAAGCCGAGCAGGAAAATGCCGCTGAGCTTGCCAAGCTTGAGGCCGATAAGGCCGCTGCCGCCGAGAAGCTCTCGGGCGAGGGCGTAAGCGGCAGCAATTCCAGCAGCCAGGCCACCAACACCAACACCACCATCGACACCACGGTGAACAACGCCAATACCGGTAGCTCCGATTACGATTCGTTCATTAATGAGTGGACGAGCCGCATCGACAATTATCTCGCCGGCTCCCCATGGCAGGCCAGGGCTATAACTTTGCCGTCGCCGCTTGGAATACCGGTGTCGACCCCCGTTGGTCCCCCGCTATCGCCTGCATCGAGAGCACCAAGGGTGCTTATTGCGCCAATTCCTACAACGCCTGGGGCTGGAGTGCACGTGGCGGCGGTTGGCGCAGCTTTGGCAGCTGGAGCGAGGGCATCTCCGCTCACGTTGCCTATCTGGGCGCCAACTACGGCTCCACCCTTACCCCGGCTGCGGCCAAAAGTACTGCCCGCCCACGTGGCAGGACTGGTACAACAAAGTCGCCGCTCAGATGAACCGCATCTAAGTGCAACTGCAAAGGGCCCCAATGGGGCCCTTTTCTTTTAGGTAGCGGAGGTATCGACGACGCCGGTCGCATTGGCAACCGCGACTATGACGATGATGCATAGGAGCAGCACACCCAATGCCTTAAACCAGAGTTTCGCGAGTTTCTTGCCGCGATAGCTGTCGAGCAGTGCGAATCGCCGACGAAGACGGCGCTTATCGAGCAGCGCAAAATGCATAAGCACCATAAGGCCATCGACAAAGAAAAATACTCGATTATGAGAAGCCACGTCGGGTAGCTTTGGTTTGCTCCGGTGGGGTGAAAGACGGCAAAGTGACTTCCGGCAAAGAACACAAGCAGCGAGAAGCAGACGAGCGTATTCCAAATACGCCCCAGAGACTCCGGAACGCGAGAGAGCAGACCGCATGCAGCGAAGGCGGCAGGCCTAGGAAGCCCTGTGGGGTTCTGGAGCCCTTGGGGCGTCAACACCGTCTCCGAGGCCGGAGTACGGACAAGCACAGGCGCAGGAGGCCGTACGGGGCGACTTAGATCGTATGCCGCGCGCGTCGCCCGTCCCAACGCTTCCGCGCTCGCAAAACGCTTGGCCGGGTCGAGCGCCATCGACATGCAGACGGCATCGGCAAGTGGAGAGGGAATGCCGCGCGCCTCGCATTGCTCTCGCATGTCAAGCCCTGGTTTAGGGTCGACTCCCGTCAAGCAGAAGAACAACAGGGCGCCAAGTGCGTAGACGTCGCTGCGCACACTCGTCTGCCCAAACCCATACTGCTCAGGCGGCGCATGGGTCGCGTGCCAAACTTGACGGTGTCGGCATCGGCGCCATCGCGCCATACGCGCGCGATCCCCAGGTCGATAATCACCAGCGATGAAAATGTCAGGCCGTCATCAGGCGTATAGCTGGCACCTGTCACGATGATATTCGACGGCTTGAGGTCGCGATGGATCACCGGCGCCGACGTCTCCCCCGCCATTGCAAAACCGGCATGGAGCTCGCCCACGGCATCGCATAGGGCAGGATACAATTCACGCGCATAATCGGGGTGGCTCCCAGACGGTCCATCAGCGCCCCGAGTGTCTCCCCTTCGATGTATTCCATAACCACGTTGAGCTCGTCGCCCACACGACGACAATCGACGATTCTGGGCAGGTGCTCAAAACGCCTGCCTGCCCGCTGAGCGGCAAATAGACGCTCGTATGCCCCTCCGATTTGAGCCGAAGCATCGATGCGTTTACGGACAAAGGGGCCGAGCGAACCACCGCCGGTTCCTTCAAAGTACACGAGCTCGGTTGTTTCAACGGACGAGCGCTTAAGTACACGCTCCACGCGATAGCTGTCGTCGCGATCGAGCGACGCCAGGTGCTCGACAAGCGCTGCGGTCAGCTCGTCATCGGAATATGTTGGGGTCTGAGTATCCATAGCCTCCATCATAGCGCAGGGCGCATACACCCCATGGCATCCGCGCCCCGTTCGTTTGCGTCGTTGTTCGGCAGCTCCGCCAGCTCAGATATCAACCGCTAACTCACCGTCTCCTCGCCAAAGCGATACAGCTCCTCGTTGACCTTTTTGGAGGCTGCATCCGCGATCGATACAAAAGATGATAATCGCATCGCGGCGGTCCTTGCAGTTAAGGACGCTTACTCCGGCAGCCGTCAGCGCACGGTTGGTTTCTTTTGAGCGTCAGCGCCATCGCAAAAGGCAATCTGCAGCACCTTATTGCGACTCGGATGACGCACACCGGTAAAGATCTGATAGCCAAAGGTCTCATTGAGATCGAGCCATACGAACCACGCGCGAGCGCTCCAAGCCCTTTTCCCTGCAGTAGCTGCTTCAGGTAGTTCGAAAGCGACGGGGCGGCAAAGTCGTGCTCCCTGATATAGCCATCGATGTTCGGCGCATCGAGAAGTTCATTGAGCAACTCCTCGGTCAGCTTTTTATCGGGCATACGACTTCACCTCCCCCAGTGCATGCAACATGCTAGAAACCACTTACGTCCGAACGCTCCCAGCTAGCAACCTGGTCGGGAGACACTGTACCCAGCGCCTCGAACTTCCAGGAGCCGCCCGCCTTCAGATGATTGGTGTTTGCAAGAGCCGTTCCAACCTGGTTGCCATCGGCATCATACAGAACATACTCAATCTGAATGTAGCTCTTTTCCTTGTCCGTGTTATTGGTCAACGTGCCAGTGATCTTATACGCGAACTGATTGGAGGTGTCTTCAGCCTCATCAGCAATGGTATACGGTTCTTGCGGTTCTTTTTGCTCCTCAGCCTGCTGTGTCGCCTCGGCAGGTTTTGCCGAATCGCTCGCAGACGAATCGGTTGAATTGCCACCCATAGAGCCCACGGCACCGACGATAACCAGCACCACGATGACGCCTAGGACAATCTTGCCGATCGGCTTCTTTCCCTCTTTTGCCATTATTCATCCTTCCTACGATCCGGCTACCGCGCCGGCACACAGCACATCGTAGAAAGGATTGAACTTGAATTCATTAGCTGAGAGCTAAGGCTGCAGTAAACGGCCAATGCAGTTATCCAAACGCCGAGCAAACGCACTTTGCGCGACCGTCTGCTGGCAGCGCATCAACCCACCGTGACGGATTTCCCGGTAAAGGCACTGATCATCAACAGGGCAAAGAACACCAGGTAGCTGACACTCAGCGGGTACGCAATGATCAGAAAGACGACCCAGCCGACATTGGTTTTACCGTCGGCACGGCGTTGCTCGCGATTGCGGCAGAGCCAAATCGTCACGCCGATGGCAGTGATAAACAGCACGAGCGCCGCCGCGGCAAGCCCAGCAAGCGCAAACATCACGCCAACGCTCACAGCAATAACCGGGAGCAGTAGCAAGCCACACCCACACCCACCAGGACTATACACGGCAGACTGTCGGCGTCGTTCCATCGTCACTTCAACCTCAACATCTTTGAACACTACAATGCGATAACCTGCTGGACAGGAACGATCTTATCCAGTTCCGGTTCGATCCGCCTTTTCTCGGCCTCAAGGTCAAACGCCACCTGAGCGCGCAGCCAATAACCATCCGTCAGGCCAAAATAGCGACAAAGGCGAAGGTCGGTGTCGGCCGTCACGCGACGTTTTCCCAAGACAATCTGCCCGATACGCTGAGCCGGAATCCCGGTCTCTTTCGCAAGGCGATATTGAGAAATGCCCATGGGAACAAGAAACTCCTCTTTGAGAAGCTCACCGGGAGTCACCGGCGACAGCAAATCGGCCGAAGTCTCATCACTTGTGATAATCGACGATTTCGACATTCCAAGCCATCTCCTGTCTCCACTCAAAACAGACCCGATAGCGCTCGTTAACACGGATGCTATATTGACCGGCACGATCGCCCTTCAAAGCTTCCAGGCGATTGCCCGGCGGAACGCGAAGATCATCAAGCGAAGCACAAACCTGCAGTTGGCGAATCTTCCTCAACGCAACACGCTCAAAGGGCACGAACCTCCTGACCCGCACACCCATGGCAAAGCGTTCGGTATCCTCATCTTTATACGATGCAATCATAGTATCGCCTTACGTTAGTAACGTCAAACGTTTCTATAGACTTACATCTCTATTATATCGTACGTTTGTTCGTGTTTTCTAGAACAAATAGTCCTTCACGCCTTAGTTAAGCAAAAGCAATCGTTTGTAGACATCGAGGCCTTTGAGTAGGATTTCCTCGTCGAAGAGCATGCTATCGGTATGCAGAGCGCTTGTGGCATAAGCGGGGCAGCCATCCGAATCACTCGGGTTGTCTTGGCCCTCTGGCATACCCGTGCCCAGCAGGAAAAACACGCCCGGCAGATGGCGCTGATAGAAGGCAAAGTCCTCGGCAATCAGCAGCGGCTCATCCACGAGCTGTAACTCGGGCAGAGCAGGCGCGATTCGGGCAAACAACTCGGAGTCGTTGTCGACCGGCGGATAGCCCTCGGCAAAGTCGAGATCGTACGTACAGCCCGTTGCAGCGCACGCCTCATCGAGCACACTGCGCACGCCCTCGCGCGCACGGTCGAACATGTCGTCCGTAAACACACGCAGGCTGCCGGCAACATGGGCCTCCCCCGCCACCGCGTTGCAGACGGTACCGGCCTGCAGCAGACCAAACTTGCCGATACAGGGCTCGTCGGTGCCCAGCTCGTCCATCAGCCCGCGCTCGGCAACCAAAAACTTCGCTGCCGCCAACGCGGCATCGTGCGACTCCTCAACCGGCACGTCATAAGTCTTAGCAATATGGATGCTCGTACCGTGAATATGGATATGCGTTTCGCTCGAACGCGCCAGCAGCGGGCCGGAACAGCTCGCCAACGTGCCGGCAGGCAGATCGGGCCCACGTGAAAGCCAAAAATGCGGTCGACCCCGTAGCATTCGAACACGCCGCTCTCGCATACCATCTTGGCACCACCGGTCGTTTCCTCGGCCGGCTGGAACACAAAGAGCACGTTGCGCCTCATGGCGGCCGGCTGCTCGCGAATCGTACGGTCGACATATGTCGCGGCGGCAAGTGCCATAGCCATGTGTCCGTCATGTCCGCAAGCGTGCATCTTGCCGGGATGTGTCGAGGCGAACGCTGCCCCTGTTGCCTCGGCAATGGGCAGCGCATCCATGTCGGCCCGAATCGCCGTGGCATGTGCGGCGCCAACGCCAGCATCGAAGAAAGCGCAGACGCAGCTGGGGCACGGATGGGTCACCTCGCAAGCGAGCAGTGCCAGTACGCCCTCGATATAAGCGATGGTTTGCGGAAGATCGAAATCGAGCTCCGGAATGCGATGGAGATCGCGGCGATAGCGACGGAGTTCTTGGAGCTCGGTCATAGAGGATCCCTTCGTGAGGCATATCTGTTGCAACTTATTGTGATACAGGATTGTGGCACACATGTTTCCAGCATATTGCTGCATTTTTTAAACGTTATATACGAATACTCTTGTTTGGTAAAGTGCAACGTGGTAGGGTCGTTACCACTTGATAGAGGCGCGGGCACGAAGAACCGCGGGCGAGCCGGCAGGCTTTGACCCCGTGGGGAGGCGAAACCCGCCGAACTGGGCTTTTCGGGCACGAACAACCTGGTGGGCCTGCGGGAAACACCCACAGGACTGTCTGCAGCAATGCGGGGCGCTATCCGGACATTGGGTCCACGCTATGCGGATTCGATGCGCAGATGGCGCCGTCTGGATAGCGAGGTTTACGGGACATGGCATTGACCCCCAACGAGGCATATGCGGCCAAGCAGCCGTTTGTGGACAAGGAGACGCTCGAGCATATCGTCGAGCAGTTCCCCACGCCATTTCATCTATATGACGAGGCGGGCATCCGCCGCAACATGCAAGAGGTGCGCGACGCCTTTGCATGGAACCCGGGCTTTAAGGAATACTTTGCCGTCAAGGCCAACCCCAACCCGGCGCTCATCTCCATTCTCAACGGATACGGCTGCGTCTGCGATTGCTCGAGCTATACCGAGCTCATGATCGCCCGCTCGCTGGGCATCACGGGACACGACATCATGTTCTCGTCCAACGACACGCCGGCTGCCGACTTTGAGCTCGCCAACAAGCTGGGTGCCATCGTCAACTTTGACGACATCAGCCACATCGAGTTCTTTGAGCGCGTTGCGGGGCCCATCCCCAAGACGGTCAGCTGCCGCTTTAATCCAGGCGGCCTGTTCCAGCTCTCCAACGGCATCATGGACAACCCGGGCGCCTCCAAATATGGCATGACCACCGAGCAACTCTTCGAGGCGTTCCGGATGCTCAAGGCCAGGGGCGCGGAGGAGTTTGGCATCCACGCATTCCTTGCCAGCAACACCGTCACCAACGACTACTACCCCAAGCTCGCGCGCATCCTCTTTGAGCTTGCCGTACGCCTGGAGCGCGAGACCGGCGCACACGTCGCCTTCATCAATCTGTCCGGCGGCGTCGGCATCCCCTACCTGCCCGAGCAGCAGGCCAACGACATTCGCGCCATCGGCGAGGGAGTACACGCGGCATACGACGAGATCCTGGTTCCCGCCGGCATGGGCGATGTGGCCATCTGCACTGAGATGGGCCGCTTTATGATGGGCCCCTACGGCTGCCTGGTCACCAAGGCTATCCACGAGAAGCAGATCTACAAGGACTATATCGGCGTAGACGCCAGTGCCGTCGACCTCATTCGTCCCGCCATGTATGGCGCTTACCACCACATCACGGTTATGGGTCAGCCGGGCGGCGCCGACAAGGCCACAGCGCCCGTCACGAACACCTATGACATCACGGGCAATCTGTGCGAGAACAACGACAAGTTCGCTATCGATCGCGAGCTGCCGCATATCGACATGGGTGACCTGCTTGTAATCCATGATACCGGTGCGCATGGCTACTCCATGGGCTACAACTACAACGGCCGCCTGCGCTCCGCCGAGGTGCTGCTGCGCCCCGACGGCTCGGCGGACCTTATCCGCCGCGCCGAGCGCCCGGGCGATTATTTTGCCACGCTCGACGTGCTGCCGAGCGGCCGAGAGCTGCTGGCCAAGTCGCGTGCCGAAAGTGCCCGCCGTCGCGCCCAAGACGAGCGCCTGATAGTCGCCGCTCAATGGAACAAACGCATCCAGATCGCGGAGGCGAAGGAGAAGAACATGGACATCCGCAATCTCGAGGGCTCAATCGTCGCCCTGGTTACGCCGTTTAAAAAAGACGGCAGCGTCGACTTTGACGCGCTCGAGCGCCTTATCGATTTCCACCTGCAAAACGGCACCGACGCCATCCTCACCCTGGGCACCACCGGCGAGAGTGCCACGATGACCGATGACGAGGACAACTCCGTCGTCGCCGCCGTGGTCAAGCATGTTGCAGGACGCGTCCCCGTCATCGCCGGCTCGGGCTCCAACTCCACGCAGACCATGCTCACCAAGTCGCTCACCTACCAGGGCTTGGGCGCCGATGGTCTGCTGCTCATTACCCCTACTACAACAAGTCTAACGAAGAGGGTATCTATCAGCACTTTAAGACCGTCGCCGACGCCGTGGACATCCCCTGCATTCTGTACAACATCCCTGGCCGCTGTGGCTGCGGCATCAGCGAGCGCAACGTAGAGCGCTTGGCCGCGCACCCCAACATCATGGGCATCAAGGAGGCCTCGGGCAACGTCGCCTACGCGGCCAAGATCGCCCACCTGCTATCCGATGACTTCCGCATGTACTCGGGCGAGGACGCCCTCACCGTGCCGCTCATGAGCCTGGGCGCCTCGGGCACCATCAGCGTGTGGGCCGACGTTCAGCCGCAGCTCGTGCACGACATGTGCCGCGCCTATCTGGACGGCGACGTGGAGCGCGCCCGCGATATCCAGATTGCCGGTCAGCCGCTCATCAATGCCCTCTTTAGCGAGGTCAACCCCATCCCCGTTAAGGAAGCGCTCGCCCAGATGGGCATGATCGAGGCAAACTACCGTATGCCGCTGTGCCCTATGGCAGACGACACGCGATCCGCACTTACCGATGCTCTGAAGGAGCTGGTCTGCTTTGATTAAGACCGTCATTATGGGAACGGGCCGCATGGGCTCGCTCATCCGCACCACCGCCGAAAGCATTGTCGATGCCGCCGGGCAGCCCGTTTTGATTTCGTGGCCCAGATTGGCTTCGATTTGAGCGAGCTCGAGAACGCACCGGCTGCCGATGTGATTATCGACTTCTCGAACGTCGCGACCTTCGACGCCGTCGTCGCCTATGTCGAGCGCACGGGCGCGGCGTTGGTCTCAGGCACCACAGGCTACACCCCCGAGCAGATGGACCGCCTGCGTGAGCTGGGCCAGAACACCCGCGTTATGCACTCGGGCAATTACTCCATCGGTATCGCAGCCCTGCGCCATCTGGTAGCGCAGGCTACACGCGAGCTGCCCGGCTTTGACTGCGAAATCGTCGAGACGCACCATAACCAAAAGGTCGACGCCCCCAGCGGCACTGCCAAGTTGTTGCTCGACGCCGTCGTCGAAGCCGAGCCCGAGGCAGGCTACCACCCCGTCTATGGCCGCGAGGGCATGTGCGGAGCACGCGATCCCAAGGAGATCGGCATGCACTCGCTGCGCGGTGGCACCGTCGCCGGCGTCCACGAAGTGAGTTACTTTGGCCAGGACGAGGAGGTCACGCTCACCCACCGCGCCACGAGCCGTCAGATCTTTCGTCAACGGCGCCCTGGCCGCCGCTCAGAAGCTCGTCACCCGCGACCCCGGCTTCTACACCTTCGACCAGGTCATGTTTGCCTCAACCAGGTATCAACCGTATCCACGAAAAGGAGAAACAGCATATGAGTAACGCAGCCGAGATGGATGCCCAGGAGATTATCAACTACATCGCCACCGCGCCCAAAAAGACACCTGTCAAGCTGTACGTGCGCGAGAAGCCCGGCATGAAGGTTGCCTGGGGCGACGCACATGTCTACGGCGGCCGTCGCGGCAAGACCGTCTTTGGCGACTGGGATGAGCTCAAGGCCATCCTCGATGCCAATGCCGACTCCATCGACTACTACGATGTCGAGAATGACTGCCGCAACTCTGCCGTGCCCATGCTCGACCTTAAGGGCATCAACGCCCGCATCGAGCCGGGCGCAATCATCCGTGACCGCGTCGAGATCGGCGATCGCGCCGTCATCATGATGGGTGCCATCATCAACATCGGCTCCGTCATTGGCGAAGGCTCCATGATTGATATGGGCGCCGTGCTGGGCGGCCGCGCCACCGTGGGCAAGAACTGCCACATCGGCGCTGGCACCGTGCTGGCAGGCGTTGTGGAGCCCGCCAGCGCCACGCCCGTCATCATCGAGGACGATGTCATGATCGGCGCCAACGCCGTGGTCCTGGAGGGCGTGCACGTAGGCAAGGGCGCTGTCGTTGCCGCCGGCGCCGTGTGCGTCGAGGATGTCCCCGCCGGCGCCGTCGTGGCCGGTGTCCCCGCCCGCGTCATCAAGATGCGCGACGAGAAGACCAACAGCAAGACCGGCCTCGAGGAAGGTCTGCGCCAGCTGTAGAGTTGCGCGGTTTTGCCAAACCGCGCAACGGCTCGACGCTGCAAACGCCCCTAAGCGAGCAATCTGACGTTCAATCGTCGGTCGCGTACAAAAGTGCGCTTCCCTCCTCTTTCACGTCACCTTGCTCGCTTAGGGGCGTTTTCGCTGACGTATGCTCAACCTCCGGCGCAATGTCAGCAACCAAGCCGAAAACAAAAAAAGCCGAAGCACCATCGGGGCTTCGGCCTTCATCATCTCAGGGTTCCGTCGTATTCAACCATGGCGGGTCGCTTTGACAGGCGCCCTGCGGCCGTCTTATAGACCTCGGAACGGTCGCGCCGCCCTATTGCCACGATCTCGGCAATCTCAACCGTTCCGTCCTCCCGGATTCGAAAAACCATTCGGAGTCCTGCATTCCGCCATTTGATCTTTTTGCAGCCGGCAAGCTCACCGTGAAGCGGCGTTCCAATTTCATCAGCGCGCGTCTTTAATTTCGCGACTGCAATACGGACGAGTCTTCGCTGAGATCCATCTAGTTTTTGATATTCCTTCTCGACGTCTCGATTCAAAAAGCCGACGACAAAATGCCCACTCATTCGAAAAGATCCTCATCGGGGATCGCGTCCGATCCATCGATTCAAACTCCGCGAGCTCCTCGGTAGTTAGGGCGTCCTCAAACGGAACAAATTCATGCGGACCATGCTTGACTCGATCCGCAGCGATGCGATTTATCTCAAGTTCACGCAGATACTGCAGCGCGCCGTACATTTCCTCATAGGCGGCATAGTCGATAATCACGGTATCAATATCGTTATGATCGGCAATGAACTGTGGTGCGCGTTTTGCGCGTTTACGAATGGCAGATAAAGACTTGCTTGCTTCGGTAGCCGAAACAACCTGGTCCTTTGTAAACACCGGTATTTCCAGAACAAGTGGGGACATTTTGACCTCCAAAATATAATCTGGATTATATTTCAAAGTATACTTCAAAATATAATCCAGACTTTTATTCGAAAGAAAAAAGCCCTATCGATTCTCGATGCTGCCGATATTCTTGAGCTCGATGGAGATGAGGCCGTTGGGCTCGTTGACAAACTCGATGTACTCGGAGTTCGAACCCATCTCGGCCGGGAAGCTGATCTCGATACCCGTATCGGTACGGATCTTATGATTGCGCACCGCCGCGCGTTCGACCTGCTTGCGCTCCACGGGCACAAGCTCAGGCACCTTCTCCTCAGTCAGTGCCGCGCGCACGCTCTCCTTGATAACCGGTTCGTCCTCAAAGACCTCATCGACGATATCCCAAGGCGGCAGCTCCTCGTCATCTTCAACCTTCTCGGCCACAGCGGCCTTAACCTTGGCGAGCGCCACGGCCGTGTTGGCGCCGTGCTCCTCGGCGACTTCCTCGACCACACGCGTCACGGTATCGATGACTTCCTTGCCCGACACGCCCGTGTCGCACTGCAGCAGGCCATCGGGGATAAGCATACGGTCCTCACCGGCAATCTTGCGTTTCTTGTCCACATAGCCGATCTCCATGGTGCTCGCGCGCACGATGGCATAGCTTGGCACCTTTTGCGAGGGGTTTGGCAGAATAGCATAGTGGCGCGCGATGTCATTGCGCACCTCCCCCTCCTCGCGGCCCACTTCGTGCATAAAAGCCTGTTTAGAGCCCAGCAGCATCACGGCAAACCAGCGGGCATCCTCATCGTCGTCAAAATCGGCCACCAGCACGTCGGTGGACTCGGCTTTCTCGGCTTTGGTGAGCTCGGAGGAGATAAACTCCGCAATCTGCTGCGACAGGTCCACAAACTCGCGCTCGCCAAAGAAATAGCCCTTGAGCTCGCCGCCAAACGCAGAGTTCTCGGCAAACGTGGCGCGTTTATTGTCGGCCGAGGTTCGTGCGCGGCGCAGATGAGTGGTTACGAAATTGCGCACGGTACGGCTCTCGATATCGAGCTCGCGCTGGCTCATAACGTTGACGGCAGAGTCAAAGTCCAGGATATGCAGAATCGCGTGATTGATTTTCATATACGGCATTCCGTTCTAGATCGAATTGAGCACGAACCAGTATAGCTGTCGAGCCCGCCCCAGGCGCATCGAAGATTGGTGCATCGGGGACAGGTTGCTTTGCACCAATGGTTAGCGCAGGAGCTCGGACTGCCAAGCCTCGAGCTGTTCTGCCAAGCTCTTGCCGGCAGCGGGCATGTCGATCTGGGGACGTTTGGGCAGAAGCGCACACTTAAGAATCGCAACGATAGTCTGCGAGACAAAGCGTCGCGTATCCTTGTCAAAGCCTTGCGCAGCCTGGAGCATCACGGGCAGGCTCTCGCGCAGATTCCCAGCGATATCCGCAAACCGCTCAGCACCCGTAGCCTCAAGCACGGAGAACAACGCATCTACAAAACGCTCGCGCTCGCTAGGCGACACCGCAAGCAGCATCTCGCGAATGGAGCCATCAACGTATCGAGCACCGGCGGACAGGCGCTCACAGTACACGAAGTCGCGACCATCAACCACCCAGCTAAAGGGATTATGCTGAAGCAGGCTGAACTCGGTGCTCTCAACGATGGCATAGTCCTCCTGTGTCTCGAACATCATGCCAAAGATCGACGACCGAGGTAGCGTCTTGTCGATTCGACCGGATAGGTCGGCGAAGGCGTTGCCGCTCAGAAACTCCTCGACGAAGCCCGGACCATCATGGGAATACGCCCGTTCGATTCGCTCACGGGCGACATCGGGGCACATCGCCGCACCGTACACCGCAAGGTTTCCACCCTTGGAATGACCTCCGCACAAAAGCGGCCCGTCAATCGCATCCGCCGCCTCGTCTACATAACGCGCCGCGGATTCCTGGGCCGGCACAGGACACCGGAACGCCATGTTAAAGTCCTCTTTCCAGCCCACAATCGTGCTGTCGGTCCCCCGGAAGGCAAGATAGCTAAACCCCGCCGGAAATCGGAACGTCATGGCCGCAAACTGCTCCGTTGTCTCGGCATCACTCACGCTACGATAGCCGCAAACACGAACGCCACGGTAGCGAGGGCTTGCTGCCACAGCCTCCAACAGGGCACGGCTCCCCTCCGGATCCCACAGGTCGCCAATCATGTCCCGGTAGCACTCGGCACGCAGCAGCTCGCGTACGTCTAGGCCCTGCCAGTTCGTCAGCTCCGCCATATCACCCGGCAAACGCAAATAGGACAACCATGCAAAGACCAGGCTATCCACCGCGCAGAACGGCCGCTCCTCAAACGGATCAAACGCCGTCTGGGCATAGGTCAAAAAAATTAGGCGAATCCGACATGGCCCTCCCATCAACTATGGTGCATTGGGGTGGTGCAAAGTAACCTGACCCCTCGCACCAAAAGGCGCCCGGACCGTGTGGCCCGGACGCCTTTCATTGTAGCCTGTTGCCCAAAAGAGCTTGATTTAGCAGGAGAAGTCGACGCTGTCGATGATGTCCTTGAGGGCCTTGGCGGAGGCGGTGAGCTCATGCTGCTCGTCATCGTTCAGCGGCACGGGAACGCGGCAGACAACGCCGTCGCGGCCAACGACCGTCGGCATGGAGATGGCCAGATCGGACAGGCCGTACTCGCCCACCATGAGCGAGGAAACGGGCAGAACGGTCTGCTCGTCACGCATGACGGCAGTGCAGATGCGCTTGACGGCCATGGCGACGCCGTAGTAGGTGGCGTGCTTCTTCTCGATGATGGTATAGGCGGAGTTCTTGACGTCCTCGGCGATGCGCTTCTCGGCAGCCTCATGCTCCAGATGACCGTGAAGCTCGCAGAAGGTGTTCAGCGGCACGCCGGCAACCTGGGCGCTGGACCAAGCGACGAACTCGGAGTCGCCGTGCTCGCCCATGACATAGGCCTGGATATCGCGCGGGTCAACCTCGACGTGGGCACCAAGCATCTGCTGCAGACGGCCGGTGTCGAGCACGGTACCGGAGCCGATGACATGGCCCTCGGGCAGGCCGGACATCTTGATGGCGGCATAGGTCAGAACATCGACCGGGTTGGAGACGATGAGCAGGATGCCGTCGAAGCCGGACTTCTTAATCTCGGGGATAATGGACTTAAAGATGTTGACGTTCTTGTTGACCAGGTCCAGGCGGGTCTCACCGGGCTTCTGGGCAGCACCGGCGGTGACGACGATCATGGCGGCGTCGGCGACATCGGAATAATCGCCGGCGTAGATCTTCATCGGCTCGGCAAACGTCATGCCGTGCGCGATATCCAGGGCCTCACCCTCGGCACGGTTCTTGTCCACGTCGATGAGGACCATCTCGGAGAACAGACCACTCTGCATCAGTGCGAACGCCGAAGACGAACCGACGAAACCGCAGCCGACAATAGCGACCTTCTTCTCGTTAACCATTAGAAACTCCCATCTCTCTCCACAAACAAGCCGCCCGGGAACGACCCGAGCGGCTTGCCGTAATCCCAATACATCCAATCGGGACTTTGATTATGCTCCTATTCGCAGCCAAAAATCGACCGTTTACCGAAATTGTTTGCAGTATTCGTAAAATAACTGCACGAAATCGGTTTCGAACTATTGACGAGCCAAAAAGCTTTCTAATACAGGCCCGCCTCGCGAATGGCCTCGACAGCCAAAGCAATCTGATCGGGCGGCAGGACCAGCGCCATGCGCACGTGCCCCTCGCCCGAGGGGCCAAAGCTCGCGCCCGGCGTCACCACAACACCGGCCTTTTCCATAAGCTCCTCGCAAAACGCCATGGAATCGGTGCGACCACCGGGAAGCTTGGCCCACACAAACATAGATCCATGCGCGTTGGGGCGTTCCCAGCCCAGGCCCTCAAGGCCGTCACACAGGGCATCGCGGCGCTCCTGGTACTTCAGACGCTGCGCCTCGACCTCATCGCGCGGACCGTTCAGGCAGGCGATAGCAGCCTTCTGGATCGGGAAAAACATACCGAAGTCGATCTGGCTGCGCAGCTTGGCAAAGGCAGAGACCACGTCCTCGCGGCCGACCAAAAAGCCGATACGCGCACCGGTGACGTTAAACGACTTGGAGAGCGAGAAGAATTCCACGCCCACCTCGAGCGCGCCGGGGTACTGCAAAAAGCTTCCGCCCGGCTCGCCGTCGAACACGATGTCGGAGTACGCGTTGTCATGGACGATGAGCAGGTCGTGCTCGCGAGCAAAGGCGATAATCTCCTCGTAGACCTCGGGCGTGCCCACCGAGCCGACCGGGTTCGCGGGCAGCGACACGATCATATATTTGGCACGATCGGCAACCCGGGATCGATACCCGCCACATAGGGCAGGTAATTATGCTCGGCGACCAACGGATAGTACTCGAGCTTGGCATCGGCGATCTTGGCGCCCGCCTCAAAGACCGGGTAGCACGGATCGGGAACCAGAATGGTGTCACCCGGATCGAGCAGGGCCAGGCCCAAATGGCCCACGCCCTCCTGCGTGCCGTTGCACGACTGCACCATGGACGGCGTGATGCCCGAAACGCCAAAGCGGCGCTCGTAGTAATCGCACACGGCCTGCTTGAGTTCGGGCAGGTCGCGCAGGGCATACTTCCACATCTCGGGATCTTGGGCTGCCTGCGTGAGCGCCTCGACCACGTGGTCGTACGGCTTAAAGTCGGGCGTGCCCACGCTCATGTTGTAAATGGTCTTGCCCTGAGCCTTCAGCGCGAGAAGCTTGTTGTTGAGCGAGGCAAAGACCTCCGCGCCAAAGCGGTCGAGACGCTGCGATGCCTGCATGGTGCCACCTTTCGATATAAAAAACGCGGCGCTCCGACAAGAGCGCCGCGCGATACGGGCCATCAGATTGCAAAAGTGTAACGCTTGCAAACCCCGTATTGGTTCAATTTAGCCAACCTTAGTCAATTGGATTGAGCGCGTCGATCTGCGCAAGCCACAAACGTGAGCTGGCGTCACTCGGCATACGCCAATCGCCGCGCGGGCTGAGCGTCACCGAGCCGACCTTGGGGCCATCCGGCAGGCAGCTGCGCTTAAACTGCTGGGCAAAGAAGCGACGGTAGAACGTACGCAGCCACGTGTGGACGGTCTTGGCGTCGTAAACGCCCTCGAAGCTCTTGAGCGCCATACGGTAGATCTTGCCCGGCTCAAAGCCAAAACGCAGCAGGTAGTAGAGGAAGTAGTCGTGCAGCTCGTACGGGCCCACCAAATCCTCAGTCTTCTGCGCAATCTCGCCGTCGCCCGTGGGCGGCAGAAGCTCGGGGACACCGGCGTATCGAGGATATCGAGCAAGACCTCGGCAATGCGCCCGCCAAAGACATCGGCCGCATAGCGTACCAGATGGCGCACAAGCGTCTTAGGCACGCTCGCGTTGACGGCGTACATGCTCATGTGGTCGCCGTTATAGGTAGCCCAGCCGAGCGCCAGCTCCGACAGGTCGCCCGTGCCGATGACAAAACCGCCAGCCTGGTTGGCCAGGTCCATCAGAATCTGCGTACGCTCGCGGGCCTGGCTGTTCTCGTAGGTCACGTCCTGCACGGCCGAATCGTGCTCAATGTCCTTGAAGTGCTGTTCCACAGCCGCGTGGATCGAAACCTCACGGAAGCTCACGCCCAGGTCGCGAGCGAGCGACTCGGCATTCGACTTGGTGCGATGCGTCGTGCCAAAGCCGGGCATGGAGACCGCCGTGATACCCGTGCGCGGAAGCCCCAGCGCATCGAAGGCACGCACGGTCACAAGCAGCGCCAGCGTGGAGTCCAAGCCACCCGAAAGGCCGATGACCGCAGCCTTGGTGCCCGTGTGGGCAAGGCGGGTTTTGAGGCCAGCAGTCTGCAGATTGAGAATAGTCTCACAGCGCTCGGCCAGGTCGCCGTGGTCGGCCGGCACAAAGGGCGCACGGGGGAAGACACGGTCAATGTCGAGTGCATCGCGCAGAACAGGCTCTTTGGCCAGCACGCCCTCAAACGAAAACTCAACGGTCGTGGCCTCCGGCGCATCGTCCGCGCGCGTCCACGTCGTCGAGCGACGGCGCTCGGCAACCAGGCGGTCAAGGTCAACGTCGGCGACGGCCATATCGCAAAGTGAGGAGCTTCGTCGCGGCGAGCTTGGAGCCGTTTTCGTAGACGAGGTTCTCGCCCGCAAAGACCATGTCGGTCGTGGACTCGCCCTCGCTCGCGTCTGCATAGGCATAGGCGCAGTACAGGCGCGCACTCTGATTGGAGATGAGGCTGCGGCGGTAATCTGCCTTACCGATAATCTCGTCCGAGGCCGACGGGTTGAGAATCACCGTCGCACCGGCAAGCGCCATCTCGGTCGAAGGGGGCGCCGGCACCCCCAGATCCTCGCAGACCTCAACGCCCAGCACCATATCCTCGGCACCCTCATCACAGCAGCGGTAGACAAGCCCCGAACCCAGCGGAACCGGACCCCTGACCGGCAAATTCAACCCACACGGGATCTGTGGGCGCCGGAGCAAACCAGCGGCGCTCATAGAACTCGCCATAGTTGGGCAGATACTTCTTGGCCGTGAGGCCCAAAAGCTCACCCGCGCAGCACACGGCGGCGCAGTTGTAGATATTCTCGGCAACTGCAACGGGAAGACCGATGGTAAAGACAATCGGCAGCTCACGAGTCACATCGAGGATATGCACCAAAGCAGCCTCGCAGGCATGCAGTAATGTGCGGTTATGGAACAGATCGGCCGCGGTATAGCCGCACAAAGTTAAGCTCGGGCAGCACCAGAGCACGAACGCCGCGCTCGGCAGCCTCGCGAACAGCCGCCAACGCAACCTCGGCATTGCCCTCGACATCGGCAACGCGAATCTGCGGCGACGCCGCCGCCACACGCAAAAAGCCATCGTTCTTATTAGCCGAAACGCAGCATTGCCTTGTTGATCTGGACACTGGAGGCCCCTTCTACCCTGAGATTCAGTCTAACGAACGTTCACATACCTCTAACTAGCCAAAGCAACCTCCCAGTTTACTGAGAGGCCAACCTGTGCTAAGAGCATGTATTTCAAAAATATCTTTAATTAAAAAAGGAGAAATCGATAATCGACTTCTCCTTTAAGCGAGGCGAGTAAATTCCGAAACTAATGGCAGAATTTATCCATGTAGTCCTCAAAGTCGAACACTTCTACCACGACGCCCTCTTCCTGAAACTCTTTCAGTTGCTCCAAAGAGATCTTTGTTAATAACGTCCATGCAGAAACCTCCTCTATCTAATCAATTGTAGTATATCTGCTTTCATGCAATTATCAACCAACTTGTTTAATTGCTCCTCGTTTGCCGATAGTCCCTCTTTTTTCAAAATGTCGCGCACCTCGTTCTTAGTAATCGGCTTTTCAAACAACGAAAGCAAAGCGAACGAAAAATCATTAACCGCACACATTCTATGGGTGGCACAACTCAGCAGTACTCTTAACCCCTCTTTTGAGCGTCCGACTTCTTTCACAAACGAACTTTTAACCAATTGAAAACCATTATCGTGCATTACATAATCGGCATCGATATTTGTATTCAGCAATCCATAATGCAACAGTTCTTCTATCGCCCTTGTCAGCTCGAGATCGCCCTGATCAAGGATAAGAGAAAAGCTACAATCAGCCTCCAATAAACGGGCCAACTTAAGGTATACCAACTGGGAAACAGCATAGACATGATGGTATTCAGAATTATAGAAGTAGGCAAATGGCTCAACGAGCACGACAGAGGTCTTGGAATCCAGCCAGATTCGATCAGCTGGATTTAGACTAGTTAGCCGTCGCTTTACTTTGGTCAAATGTCCCTTATACCTGACAGCGTGAATAGAATCTAGGATCCAGGTCACCTCTGAAATATGAAGCCGCTGGGGCAAGTCAATTGTGTCGCTACCGTTTATGACCTCTTGCATATAAAATCAATATGATGCTCATCAGATAAAGGATTTTGCTTCATTTAAAGTTAAACCAGTGCCTGAAACATAATCCACTTCGAGGCGCAAATCCTCATATTGGGACTTCGGCATTACAGAGACACCATACTTATCGGGATGATTCCAAACATCCGACCCCATAACGAGACCAAAATTCGTAAATCCTCTCGTGGAATATGGAACACCACATACCTGTTTTGAATAATTCAAAACATTCTCTGTATAAGCTAAGGTGTTCAGAGCCTCTTCTTTAGTTTCGGTCGGAAAGCCAATCATAAAGAATAGATGAACAGGAATACCCGCATTGAGACAATCATGGATATTGCGATCAATCCAATCAACTCTCGTGTTCTTCTTCATTAGATCAAGAACTCTTTGGTTGTATGACTCGAGGCCAAACTGAATCTGCCTACATCCACTTTGGTATATCTTGTTGAAAACGTCTGTACTTAGGGTTGAGAGAACCTCGTTTCTCCATGCCAGAAAAACGTTTTTCCCGATGCGTTTATTTCATCCGCGAGTTGCTCCATTCTTTTGCCTTCGAATGTTTCATCCACAAAAGAGAAAACTCTCGTGCCGTATTTTTCATTTAACCGACACATTATTTCAAATACTCTCGATATGGGCATCTTTCGGTAACAACCACCGGTAGCACCGGGAATGGTGCAGAAGGCGCAATGATTAAAACACTGCATAGAGCAATAAACCGGCAATATTAACACAAGCATGAAGTATTTAGAAAGAACGAAGCCAACGAAATCGGGAACTGTATCGTTGATAAATGTTTGCTCAATCCGATGGTTTTTTATATATCTTTCCACCTTTAGCATGGCAAAGGTTTGGAACACAGTCGAGATTGTCATCACCAGAGTCAAGAGCCTCAAGAAGACGTGCAATCGGCTCTTCGCCGTCATACATCATTATCGAATCAATGTATTCAAAAGGGATGCCATTCTTTCATGCAGTCATCTGCTAAACGAGTAATGTAATTGCCGCCCAATGAGACGTGTTTAACAGATGGACATTCTTCTTTAATCAGTTTCGCTAACGTAACTGCGGAAATCAATTGGAAACAGCCGCTCACCGAAATCCCAATAAACTCGATTTTTCCCTCTGAATACGCTTAAGAACGGCAGTTTCATAGAAGGAAATAAACGGATTATGCAAGGTATCCGCAAGCGATTTCATTATTTCTGGTGTCGAATAATAATCATAGGGCAGATCATGGAGTTGAACGTGTATTTAACTCCATATGAGACGTGATTTATGATATAGAGTGCATTTCTAAAAATGTTTTCAGCATATTGTCTTTCTTTTAGATTAAAGTATCTCTTTGATCTGAAAATATCTTTTGCTTCGTCAACATTAAGTGCTGACTTTTGTATCAACTCGATTGTTAATTGAACATTCGAACTAAACGAATCCTTTGATTCCCGATACCTTTTACAGCACTCTTCGACATGTCTAAAAGATAGGAGGTCATCGTAAAATTCCACGTTTAAGTCAACAATGTCAACTTTGTATTGTTCAACCTCTTGAAGATGTGACTTCAAAACAGGCAAGGCAAGATACGGCCCCACTGGACTCCATCCTGGGGGAAATACTAAAAGCGTTTTAGGCATATCAACGTCACATCTTTCGCAAATAATTCAATTGAAACACAACTACCATCATAATTGAAAATACACCAAGTCCTGTAACGAGAATTGAGAACATCGCGATGCTCGTGAACAGCGAAACAAGGAGTGTTGAAATAACAACAGCAACCGATTGCAAAGACTCCCCTAATTGAAAACAGGCTTATCGATTCAGATCCGTCTCTCGCCAAATCCTGCAGCGATGTTATGAGAAGCACATCTTGAATGGCGTTTCCGGCACCGACGATAAAAAGGAAAATAAACGATATCCCAGACGCATAGCGATAGCCAAACGCCAGATACGCACCGAGCGCAAGATACGTCACAAAACAATATGATTTAACGCAATCGGAACCACTGATTAAACGACCATATATTGTATTTCCGAACAACAGTCCGATTGTAAGACTACTCTGAAGGAATCCGTATTGTATCGATGACGAGTCAAATTGCAATTGCGCTATAGCTGGCAAAAAAGAGAATTCAGAGAGCCGAATGCCACGCCACTAGAAATATCGATTAATAGGAAACCAATTGCCAAGTGCTTCGCGCTAAGATCACTAAATGCAGTCCTGTTTTTTCATTTTGCTTATCCCCCTCTTTATCATTAACCTCGATAACCGACGGAACATCTCGCAGCAACCAGAACGACGCGGCAAAAGAAAGCGCGTCTAATGCAAGAACAGCCTCCGCCCCAAATTGAGCGACAACAAAACCGCCGGCAACTGGCCCCAGAACCATCATCAAATTCTGCAGAAACCCAAACGAATTATTAATTACGTCGCGATTGATACTATTCGTATTGGCTCTTAACAACGAGTAAAAGCAGGGCATTTCAACCGTTCGGCAAAGCGATACCGCGCACGTAATAGCAAACATACTCCATTTACTATCAACAAAAATATAGCAAACGAATAATCCCGCGCGAATTAAGTCTGCCAATCTCATGGCCTGCAGTGTCCCGATACCCATCTTCTGAGGCAGCTGCGCGAGCGCAACTGAAAACAGAGAGGGGGCAAATCTGCAGCAGACCATCAAAGCAGTTGCAGAAACATCGTGAGTTACCTCGTAAATCAGCATTGGCAAAGCAATATTCGCACACCAATTGCCTATTTCGCTTATCCCTCTAGCAATATATAGGACCCGAACCGGATGGCTAGCTCTCAATACCGTGAACATCACGATTAACCTCGTATTTCAGGCCTCGTTCATCCCTTTAATAGGAATCCAGAATCAACCAAGTACCGCCTCAACACGGCATAATCAGGATAGAGCTGTGACAGCACACGATTAACCTGAAGCTCCGTATAACTTGTATTTAATTCAAAGAAAGAGACGGCCCATAGCAGCATGATTCTTTTATAGCTTTCCTTTTTGGAATTGAAACCAGCTCGCCATTCTTGAGAAATCGTTTTTAAAGTCTATTAGCTCATCCATTCACATCCTCCATTTCATACGCATCTAATACTAAAAATGCATACGCTTTAGGTCATCTCATTCGGCTTCTATATTCGAACTAAACTCGAACTAATCTAAATGATTTGCTCAAACACTCTTCGAAAGCTCGTTTTTCACTCTGAGTAAAATGCCCTTCCCAGTCAGTCCACGAACAGGAAGGCAACTCACAACGAGCGGAGTCGAAGCCCTCTGCCGTCGGTCGTTCAAAATGCACGATAACCTTTTCGATATCCCCATCTGTTATCAGGTCAGAATGAACGACCTCGGTACCGTCTTCGAATGTCATATATGGGTACATCACGTAAACCACCTCGCAATCGTAAATCCAGTTTAGCATCAAGCTATTGCACCAAAGACAGCAAGCCCCCTTGATGAGTTGATGGTATCTGTTAAATGTCACGTACGATTCACATCTGGTGGGTACCCTGATGGCTACACGAAACGAAGCAGATTTACACCGGGAGGACCCCGTATGACAACCAAGTACACCGACGCGCCGCGCACGCGCGTCATGACGCCGGCATCGCTCAACAACGGCGTACACGAGAACCATTCCATTGGACAGACCATGGCCATCGCGCCCAAAAAGGGCCTGTTCGACGACATTTCCATTCCCCAGATCATCGCCGGCGCCGCAGCTGCCGCCACGAGCGTGGCGCTTGCTTCAAAGATCGGCATTGCCGGCTCGGTGATTGGTGCCGCTGTGAGCTCAGTCATCACTGTTGTGTCCTCGCAGGTCTATCGCCACTTTATCTCCGCCAGCGCCGAAGCAATCAAGGGCACGCATGCCGCTGTCGACTACCCTGCCGGCGCCTACGAGCCCGTTGAGCCCGATGTCGAGGAGCACCTAGGTGGCGCCGCGACCACGCAGGAGATGCGCCAGGTTGCGGGACGCGCGACCACGGCGCGCGTCGCCCCCAACAGCCTGCGCGCCAAGGCGGCGGCAGAGCGCAGCCAGACACAAAAGAAGGTCATCGTCTTCTCGATCGCCATCGCCATCGTCGCGGTCATCGCCTGCGCCGGCGCCATCCTTATCACCACTGCCGGTGAGGGTCTGGGCGAGCGTCCCGAGCCAATCCTGTCGTCGCGCACGACCGAGAGCGATGCAAATGGCAACACTCAGCCGCAGGATCAGCAGGCACAGACGGACGACACGCAAGACAGTCCTACCTCTGCCAATTCGTCCTCGAACACCCAAAACCAATCGCAGGGCACCGATTCCTCTATGGCCAACAGTGGCACGCCGTCCGGCACGACCGACTCAAGCCAAACGACTGACGGTTCACAGCCGAACACGGGAGGCCAGACGAGCGACACCACGTCGGGAACGGGCACGGCAGACAGTAACAACACCAACAGCTCGAGCGGAACCGCTTCCGGCACGGCATCTGACAACTCGAGCCAAGGCACGGCATCGGGCAACTAAGCACGTTTGCCTCTCATAGATAACCGACCTGTACAACGGGCGCGAATCGAAAGCGGTTCGCGCCCGTTTGCCTTGGGCGCCGCCATGGCGAACGCCATGCGATGGTAAGATGCTTTACATGTGTAAAGAGGAGATTTGCCATGAGCAAGACAATAATTAGGCCCACGCTTTCGCTGGGCAACCACATCTATCTGTATCGCCTGCTGCGCGATGCGATTGGATGTGGCAAGCAAACGTTTATGACGCAGGTCGAGGAGGCGCTCGCCGCTGGCGACATAACCGCTTATGACCTGGGCTTCGAGTCCACGCGCGAGTTGCTCGAGGAACTCGACGACTGCATTAAGCTGACCGTCTTTAAAGGCGGCCGCCTGTATGCCACGGTCATCGCCAACGAGGCCTGGGATGCTGCGCTTGCCAAGGGCGAGGACAAGCCCAAGACCGCCAAGGGCGCCAAGCAGTCCTACAAAAAAGAAAAAGCGCGGTGAGAAGGACCTCAAGGCCGTGCGCCCCAAGCACGTTAAGCGTCCCGAGCCCGAAGCCATGGTTGAAGCCGCGCCGGAACCCGAGCCCGAGACAGAGATCGAAGTCGCTATTGAGGTAACGGCAGAAGCCGAAACCGAAATCGCCGCCACGACCGATCCCAAAGTCATATCCGAGCAGGAAGCCACTGTGGAGCTCAACGAAGCTCCCAAGCCGACAACCGAAGAAGCCGCTAACCAACCCGAGACGCCTGCGCTCCAAAAACAGCGATGCCTTTGGCGACGCGGCCGAGGACGAGCAGGCCGACGAGCCCACAGATCAAGACGCTACCGAGTCGGCGCCGGAACCCGAGACGCCGCAGCCCGCCATCTCGCTCACGGTCGTCTATGACCCCGAGAATGCCAATGCCGGCATCACCACCATGGCATCCACGCCCATCGAGGCAAAGTCGAGCGTCGAGAATGAGAGCGCGACGCAGGTTGAGGTTGAAACTGAAGCTGCAGACGCGCCCGTCACCGTGAAGCCCGCAGATTCCACAATCAAGCCGAAGACGACGCTGGAGTTCGCACCCGTCATCGAATCCGTGCCCACCTCTGCTTGCGACCAAATTCCCGCACCGGCACCGGCTCCGGCACCCGCAGCGGCCCCAACCCCCGCACCTGCAGCGCCCGCCATCCCCGAGGACTTCCCCGTCGATTTCGCAACCGAGGTCTTCTGCCCCGGCCCGCTTCTGCACCAGCTGTCGACCTATCTCCCCTACGGCGCCGACACGCTCGGCATTGTCGGCGAGTACTACTGGATCGCCCGCGAGCGCGGTACCATCGAGGCCGCGCGAAACCGCGCAAGCTTCCCCCTGCGCTACACGCAGGCCGGCGAGCGCCGCGAGGTTGCCGTGCGCATCCGCCGCAATACCACCGGTGGCCTCGGATCCACCTGGGCCATCGACAAGGTCGAAGCCCCGGTCGAGTAAAAAACGGCCTCGGATAGCCAATTGACCATCCGAGGCCGTTTGAATTCAGGCCTTTTAGTTGTCATCGGCGCATATAGACACCAGAGAAGCAAGCTCATCCTCAAGTTGCGGAGCAAAGTATCTAAAAGAAACCTGCGCTCCAGTCGGTATCGACTCAATCATATTCGCAGCATTATCTGAAACTCGGTACGATGCAGTTTCACCTGTCTTCAAATCCTCTATTGAGCAGACAGCGTCTTCAGCATCAATCGACCTAAGCACGCCTTTTCCTTGTAACATCACATCGGCATGCCCGCCAGCTATTTCTAATGAACCTGAGTCTGTCGCAGTCACTTCTCCGGAACCTCCGCGCGATATCTCTTCCTTTGTTGAACAGCCCACCAATGAAGCCATCAGCACCAAAGACAGAGCTAGACGAATCGCCCTACTTCGAAAAAGTCGTTCCATAAGTCCACGCATAATAGCTCTGATCATACTTCAGGAAGGATAAAGATGAATTCCAGCCGTCCGCTATGCCAATCATCTGCCTCGTCTCTCCAGTTTTCTTACCAGTAAGTGTGGCGTAAGCCTCCGCTGTTACAGAATGGGCTGATCCGTTATACAAACATGCATGTAAAACATTCGGTCTATTAGAGTTAATCTCATTTTGAATGCTCGCGATAGCCGGAGAGGAGACAGTGCGGGCGATAAGAGTACTTCCCCTGCTTGCGCAGTAATTTGTAAACCCCGTTGCACAGGTTGATATCGGCGTTCCGCCCAAAACAACGCCAGGAACAGTCTGTTCTTCATCGGAAAGAGCATGGGTATTGGTGTAATTCCATATCTGCATATATTGCGAAGGGTCGCTATATAAATTGGCAATGCCATACAGTTCCGCAACGTTCGAAAAAGCTGTCACCATACAAGCATAGTGGGCAGTAAGCCTCTCAATCTCGCTTTCATCATATGACATAAACTGAGAAATGGAACGAAATCCAGATACTGTGTAATCCTGCATTTGAGTTGCGTAAATTACGACATCGTTCCAGCTTGAAGGTTTATTCGATAAAACGACAGGCCGTCCTTCTATGGAATCAGCCGGGATTGTTCTTCCGCAATTTGTTGTTATTGAACCGTCCAAAGATTGCACACCGAATTCGAATGGATTGATCATTACGACTGGGTTATTGAAAGAATAAGACTCAACACCAAGATCTCCTCCCCGATCCATAGGGCTGACTAAGCCGTCTCCAAAACGATATCCCGTAAGTATTTCATCATCTGAAGCATCTAAAACCAAATAGCCCGCGGCTCTATTGGATGTCACAACCGGAACAATGTAACCAAGCGGGGACCCATCAACATCTACAAAAGGAATAGGGTCAGAAGGCGTATACGAATAGCCGAGGAGTCCCTTTTATATTTATCGGCAAGCTCTTGCGCAATTTCAGAGGTAAATTGTATCTGCTCACCATCAATATTGCCCGTCGAAGCAAAAACCTCTTTCGGACGTGCGGCTAAGGCGACAATTGAAGACGCGACAAGTTGCAGAAAACGACGACGCGAAAGCATATGTTCTTCTTTCTAGAGAAGCGACTTATAAGGTACTCCTATTCTATAATCTTTTTGTAACGTTACAGCACTGGTTATATTTCAATTCGATTTGCTTATGTCCTTGCAACCCAATGCGTCTTTACGTTTTAAACGGAATTAGAAAATCACTCATAGCAAAAACGGGCTTTAATCCCAAAGAGATGACTTTGATTATGAATCAAACCAGCAGCCAGGGCATAGCTGCAGTGCAATCGCTACAAGAAAGGCCGCCCTTGGTGGCGGCCTTTCTACTTGCTACTAGTCGCGCGTCAGCTTACGGTGGATACGATGCGGCTGGGCTGCGTCCTCGCCCAGGCGCTCGATACGGTTGGCTTGATAGGCCTCGAAGTTGCCCTCGAACCAATACCAGTTGCCCGGATTCTCGTCGGTGCCCTCCCACGCCAGGATGTGCGTGGCGACGCGGTCCAGGAACATGCGGTCGTGGCTAATGACCACCGAGCAGCCCGGGAACTCGAGCAGCGCCGCTTCGAGCGAGGACAGCGTCTCGACGTCGAGATCGTTCGTGGGCTCGTCGAGGAGCAGCAGGTTGCCGCCCTGCTTGAGCGTGAGCGCCAGGTTCAGACGATTGCGCTCACCACCGGAGAGTACGCCAGCACGCTTCTGCTGGTCCTGGCCCTTAAAGCCAAAGCTCGCCACGTACGCGCGGCTCGGAACCTCGGTCTCGCCGACCATCATGTGGTCCAGGCCGTCCGAGACGACCTCCCACAGGTTCTTATCGGGGTCGATGCCAGAACGGTTCTGATCGACATAGAGATCTTGACGGTCTCGCCCACCTCGAGCTCGCCCGAAGTCAGCGGCTCCAGGCCCACGATGGTCTTGAACAGCGTGGTCTTGCCCACACCGTTGGGGCCGATGACGCCCACAATGCCGTTGCGCGGCAGGGTGAACGATAGGTCGTCGATGAGCACGCGACCGTCGAATTCCTTGTGCAGGTGATGGGCCTCGAGCACCTTGTTACCCAGACGCGGTCCAACGGGAATGCGGATGTCGGTCCAGTCGAGCTTCTGGCTTGCGCGGGCCTCGGCCTCCATCTCCTCGTAGCGAGCCAGACGGGCCTTGTTCTTGGCCTGGCGAGCCTTGGGCGAGCTGCGTACCCACTCGAGCTCGGCCTCCATGCGCTTGGCGAGCTTGGCGTCGCGGTTGCCCTGCGCCTCGATACGGGCGGCCTTGGTCTCCAGATACGTGGAGTAGTTGCCCTTGTAGGGATAAAGGTGACCGCGGTCTACCTCGCAGATCCACTCGGCAACATTATCCAGGAAGTAGCGATCGTGCGTGACAGCCAGAACGGCGCCCTGGTAGTTGTGCAGGAAATGCTCGAGCCACAGGATCGACTCGGCGTCCAGGTGGTTCGTGGGCTCGTCGAGCAGCAGCAGGTCGGGAGCCTCGAGCAGCAGCTTGCACAGGGCCACGCGACGGCGCTCGCCGCCGGAAAGCACATTAACCGGCATGTCAGAATCGGGCAGCTGCAGGGCGTCCATGGCCTGGCCGAGCTTGGAATCGATATCCCAGCCGTCGGCGGCGTCGATCTCGTCCTGGAGCTTGCCCATCTCGGCCATGAGGGCGTCCATGTCGCAATCCGGGTCGCACATCTCCTCGCCGATCTTGTTGAAGCGATCGACCTTGGCGATCATGTCGCCAAATGCCATGCGCACGTTCTCGATGACGGTCTTGTCGTCGTCGAGCGGCGGCTCCTGCTGCAGGATGCCCACGGTGTAGCCGGGGGTGAGCCTGGCATCGCCGTTTGAGACCTCCTCGATGCCGGCCATGATCTTGAGCAGGGTCGACTTGCCCATGCCGTTGGGACCCACAACGCCGATCTTGGCACCGGGGTAGAAGCTCAGGGTCACGTCGTCAAGGATTACCTTGTCGCCATGGGCCTTACGAGCCTGATACATCTGGTAGATGAACTCTGCCATTTGCCTGTTTTATCCTTTCTGCCTGCTGTTTCTCTATTCTTGATTCGCTTTAGTGGAAACGAAATGAGAAAACCAGCTCTGAAACGTAACGAAAAAAAAGGGGCATGGTTGCCCATACCCCCTAATACTACCTGGGAAAAGTCCCCGGAACATACTATGAACTGCGTACGCTAGTTTTCCGCAACCTTAACGAGCGGCTCGCTGCGATTTGCGCCACAGCAGATACGAGTAGACGTAGACGGCTCCGACCGAACCAAACGCCAGAACCGCAATCACCGCGGCGACGACTTCACTCGAAAGCACGCTGCCCGCCACGCCCATCGCAATCAGGCCAACACCCAGCACCATAAAGCAGGCACCGCCAAAGCGCTGCGTACGGCGCCAGTTCTCGGGATCGGCAAGCGCCCAGGGCGTCTTGATACCGAGCGTATAGTTCTGCTTCACACGCGGCAAGTAGTTGCCTACGCCGATGAACAGCAAACCGATAGCACCGGAAATCAGCACGTTGACCGAACCGACCGCCGGCACCACGCCCCAGACCGTAAGCTCTCCCAGCCAGCTTACGGCACACATGAACAAGGTAAAGGCGATTACGAAGCCCTGATAGAACTTGCCCGAGGTTCGATATGCCTCACCTTTGGGATCGATGCGCGGCACCACGCGGAACATTGCGAGAAGCGCCAGCGGCAACGCGCCGAGCGCCGATGCCATCCAGCTAGGACCCCAACCGTCGACAGCGCCGTTCGCGCCCCAGTGCGTGGGAATCTGCGCAGGCAAGCTCGGCATCACCCAGAGATGCGCGGCAACATTAATAGCGCAGACCACAACAAGCATGGCCCACGCGCGCGACGATACCCCCGTGGCGTGAATGCCCTTGTTTTCGTTATTCATCCTTATCACCTTCCGTGTTTGTAAAGCCCATAAACCAACCGATCAAGTCCTGCATGACGGTGGTGTTTAAGCTGTAAACGATGTTTTGGCCATGACGTTCGTCGGTCACCAACCCGGCGTTTTTGAGCGTCGCCAAATGATGGCTCAGCGACGGCTTACTGATATCGAAATGCTCGGCAAGCTCCCCCGCCGTGCAATTGCCCTCGCGCAGCAACTCCAAAATGCGCCGTCGTGTTGGATCGGCAAGCGCCTTAAAACCCTCTCCCGGCATAGGACCTCCTCTCATCATCACTCATGACGTGCACACTATACTCTGTATTTAGATGTTTGTCTAACTATCTAATCTCAATGCTTCAAACCACATCAAAGTAAGCGCCGTCGCAACCTATGGGCGATTACCTATAATGGCAATAGCTAAACACGATTCGCTCCCCATCGGAGGATGTCTATGGCCGAAACCACAGCCGCTCTCGTCGAGACGCGCGATACCAAGCTCGAAATCATCATGGGCCGCGAGGCGCTCGACAAACTCGCCGCCGCCACGGTGCTGGTGCTCGGCTGCGGAGGCGTGGGCTCCAATTGCTGCGAGGCACTTGCCCGCGGCGGCATTGGACATTTCGTCATTTTGGACAAGGACATCATCGCGCCAAGCAATATCAATCGCCAGGCTATCGCCTTTCACAGCACCGTCGGCAAGCGCAAGGTTGACGTAATGGAAGCCATGATCCACGACATCAATCCCGCCGCCACCGTTATCAAGCGCACCGAATACCTGCTGAGCGACAACATCGACGAGTTCTTCACGAGCGTTTTGGAGCAGACGGACGGCAAGCTCGACTACGTCGTCGACGCCATCGATACCATCTCGGCCAAGCTCACCATTGCCAAATATGCTCAGGACCACGACATTCGTTTGGTTAGCTCCATGGGCGGGGCCAACAAGCTCCATCCCGAGTGCCTCCGCTTTGCCGACATTTTCGATACGGTACGTGACCCCATGAGCCGCATCATGCGCAAAGAATGCAAGAAGCGCGGAATCAAGAGCCTACATGTACTGTTTAGCTGCGAGGAATCGGTTAAGACGCAGCCCCGCGACCCTTCCAATATCCACGAGCGCACCGAGCTGGGAACCGCCAGCTTTATGCCGCCCATCATGGGCCAGATGATCGCCGGCGAGGTTATCCGCCAGATCAGCGGCCGCGGCACCGAACGTGTACGCTCCGATGGCCAGCGCCTGGACTAGCGGAGCGCGCCGAGATGGAGCCCCAGTTATTTGATGCACACTGCCATCTTGATTTAATGGCTCACCCGGACGCCGTTGCCGATGAGGCAACGGCGCTGGGCTTGGCTCTATTTGATTGCGGCGTCGATCCACGCGACTTCGCTAGCGCACATGGGCGAGCCCGTCGCCTTCCCACCGTCATCAAGGGCATCGGCCTCCATCCCTGGTGGCTCGCCGACGGCCGCTGCGGTCCTGCCGAAGTCAATCTGCTTTGCGAAGTTGCTGCCCAAGAGCGCTACATCGGCGAAGTCGGACTCGACTTTTCCGCGCGCTTTGCTGGAAGTGAGCCGCTACAAATACAGGCACTTGACCGGCTCTGCGATGCGCTCGTGCGGCATCCTCTTACCGGGCGCGTGATATCAATTCACGCCGTTCGTTCAGCAGGAGCCGTACTGGACGTCCTCGAATCGCATGGACTACTCATCCCAAACTCCGACTCCCCGTTATCATCTTCCACTGGTTTAGCGGCACTTCGGACGAACTCGTCCGCGCGCGTAATGCAGGCTGCTATTTTTCCGTCAACGAACGCATGCTCGCCACCAAGCGCGGTCGCGAATACGCACGACAGATTCCACTCGACCGTCTACTGCTCGAGACCGATGCGCCGGCCGAGCCAAACACAGAAACAAGCGCGCAATCGCTCATCAGATCGCTCACAAGGACCTCGATGCGCATTGCCTCGCTCAAAACTGCGATGCAAAGCGCATTGAGTCGGCAGTTTTAGCAAATGCGCGCTCTGTATTTGACCTTCGCTAACCCCTGTGGGCAAAAATGCCAAGGAAAATGCAAATCGCACAACGCGGTCCCTATTGGAAGGCAGTACAGTTCGACAGCATTACACCAATTCGTGCATGAGATCACGGTTACGTGTATACAATTCGTCAAAGATATGACGGCGCGACGCATATAACTCGTGGGCAGTCACATCAGGCACGATTGTTTGCGCAACGCCAAGGACTTGGGCGAGCTCATCCCATGATGCATAAGCGCCACCTGCGAGAGCTGCCATGATGGCATCACCGAAGCATGCACCCACCGTAACCTTTGGCAACCGAGACCTCGCGCCCGCATACGTCGGCGATAGCCTGCATCCAAACTGGATTCTTGGTTCCACCTCCGACAAGCATGATGCGCCCAATTGGCAGTCCATGCTCTCGCTCGATAATGTCGACATGGGATGCAACGGTATACGCGACGCCTTCAAGGCGGCGCGAACCATATGGGCTCGCGTATGCCTTCCGGTCAGGCCAAAGAAGACGCCACGTGCCTCGGGATCGTTGAGCGGAGTACGCCCCCCGCAAAGTACGGCAGGCACAGGAGCCCATCGGCACCCGGCGCCACATCGGCGGCATCATGCGCCATGACCGAATATGCATCGGGGCCACCGTGGCCCTCGGCCTCCACGGCGTCGCGATACAGCTCTTGGCGCAGCCACGATGTGAGTGCACCCGCCGTATTGGTCCCCCGCGCAGATCCCGTAAGTTCCGGGAATGATAAACGTCCCTGGCCACAGGCGGGCATCATCGACCATATGATCAGCTAGGTAGATGAAATACGCCGTGCTCCCCAACTGAACCATCATATCGCCGGGACGGAATACACCCGTCGAAATGGCCTCGGCACCAGAGTCGCCCGTTCCCACTAAGACAGGCGTCCCTGCCGCGAGCCCCGTCGCCTCAGCCGCACGCTGCGTAATCACCCCGGCAATATCGGTAGCCGACATTACCTCCGCCATCTGGTCAGGCCGGCAGAAACGAGCACATTCCCGAGCATCAACCTTCCAAGTGTAGCGGTCGTATGGGGAAGAAAATCCTCCGCCAAATAACGGTCCACCGTAAAACGCCCCGTCAACTTCGCGCACAGAAACGATGACGCCGTCAGGAACTTCGCGGCACGTTCGTGCACCTCGGGCATATTCTCCTTAAACCACAAGATCTTGGGAGCAATATCTGACGAACAGGGATCGTGCCCGAAAAGCTCGCGTGCGCGGTCTGGCCCATATTCGGAAAGAAGCTCGTCAATCTGCGGCTTCGAACGTGCATCGACTCCATACAAAATCGCGGGCGCCAGCGCGTTGCACTCGGTATCGACCGGCACACAGTCGCAACCCAATGCGGAAAGGCCCACGCATCCGATCTGTGCCGCGTTAACCCCCGATCGCGCCACCAGCTCGCGCGACAAGCGGCAAAAATCGCCCCACCAAACTGCCTCCGCATCATGCTGGTACCATCCATCACACGGGTTGTCCGTCTCGTGTCCACAAGAGGCTTGGCAAACGATGTTGCATCGATCATCGATTAAAACGCCTTTAGAGGCGCTTGTCCCAATATCAATACCCAGATAGAGCGCCATAGGTGCCTACTCCCCTCGCGCCGTACGAGCGGTAGCCATAAAACGAGCTACCCGCTCAACATCAACCAGGGCATCCAGCTTTCCGTCGCGCTTTAAGCACGTGCCGACAAACGCGCCATCGTAGTGAGCAAATACGTCAGCCACGGTATTTTCGCGACAACCTGTGCCACATACCACAGGTACTTCGCCAACACGCTCGCGGACTTCATCGGCAAGCTCGCCCGAAGCGCCACGACCGGCAGCCGAACCGCCGATGACCATCGCATCCGGTAGGCAATTAAAGAGAAGCGAATCGGCAATGTCCGCAGTCGTGCGGTCGTTGAGATAAACCTCCCCTCGCTCGTGATGAAGTGAAAAAGCTTGAGGTCGTCCAGGCGCAGCGCCGCCTTGCGACGCATGGTGTGAGCGAAATCTCGGTTAATCAGCCCGAGATCACCGGCCCAGGCACCGCAAAAATTACAGCGTGTGAACTGCGCGTCGACGGCAGCGCACAGCTCGATTGTGGCATCGCCATCGTAAATAGCCTCAGCTCCCCAAGGAGTCGACAGATCATGGGACAGAGCCCCCGATTACATAGCCCATCGATGCAAGGGTTGAGGGAGAAACGTGCTGCTCATAGGGCATCGAGAGCTCATTGCTAATCAAAATGCCATCGACACCGCCCTGTTGCAACGCCTCGAGATCGCGCTTGGCGGCTTCCACGACCTGCGACACGCTTCCACCCGGGTAATACAGTGGGTCGCCCGGCAGAGGACGCAGGTGCAGCATTCCGATAACCGGCTTTTCGGTCTTGAACATCGAAGCTAGAAACGACATAACGTGCTCCTTCATAGGGTTATTGCAGGGACGTTACTCCCCAGCACCTCGACGTACACTTTTCGCTTCTGCGGACCGTCAAACTCCGCAAGATAGATGTTCTGGGCACCTCCGCACACGATGTGGCCATCTTGGACGGGAAAGAAACAACTGTTTCCACAAATCATGCTCTTGATATGCCCACAGGAGTTGTTGCCGGTGGCTCCATAGCTCGGCAGGAAGTGTGCATGCGCATAGGGGGCATCGAGTGGGGCGATGCGATCAAGCGTCTCCATAAGATCCGTCTCCACGCAGGGCAGCCCTCATTTACCACGATCCCGCAGGTCGTATGCGACAAAATAATCGCTGCCAAGCCATTGGTCACCGAGCTGCGTTCGATGGCAGCGTGCACGTCCTCGGTAATATCGATGAACTGGTCCGGAGCAGTCGATAGATAGCTCAATGTCTCGAGCGTCACCATGTTCACTCATCCCCTTCAAGAAAACGCAGGGCATTACCCCAGTAGAGCCTTTCTCGCGCATCATCGCGCATGGGCACGGTATCGAGCGCCCGCTTGAGTTTGAATGCACGGAAACGCGGCGTATTGCTGGCGAACATCACTTGATGCGATAGCGCGCGCTCATACCACAGCGGCCCCATATCGACCGTGAAAAGACGCTGCATCATCTCCTCGGGCGAATCGATGTAAGTGATAGAGGTGTCCGCGTAGCAGTTGGGATACTTGAGCAGCATCGCCACGGTCTCGCGCACCCAGGGCCAGCCAAAGTGGGTCAAACTAAAGCGCACATTTGGATGCGTTGCGATTGTGTGCTCAAATGCAAGCGGGTTACTGCGCGAGAGCTCCGCGCCCGGCTCCCAAGACATACCGGCATGGAAAACCACCGGCTTGTTATAGCGCTCGCACAGCTCGTAAAGCGGCTCGGCCACGGCATCATCGGGGCAAAACCCTGCTTTGCCGGATGCAGGCAAAGCCCCTTGCCCCCAACTCGGTAAAGGCGCGCTCAATTCGTCTGCGGCACCGCTCACCTGCGGATCTACGCTCGCAAATCCCCCACAGACGATCGGGGTGCGCGGCAACCAGCATGGCAATCTGGTCATTGGTGCCAAAGTGTCCTCCGCATGCCGTGGTTACATCGAGCGGCATGAGCACACTCTTCCGCACGTCGCAGACGTCCATCTCGACTTGAAGCTCGTCCCAATCCATGGGGCCCATATGCCCCATACCAAACTCTCGTGACCAAAAACCGAATCCATCAGGCTCATCGCCCGGCGTACAGATCTCGCCGTAGAGCATAGGATGGACCAACATGTCGATAACCATTTCGTACTCCTTTCCAGGCATTTGACCCTAGTACGGCTCAAACGAACCAATCACTCGGGACGACAGCTCAGCGCCCGCCTTCATACACGCCGGAATATCAAGGCCATCGATCACGCCCTTGGTAAACCCGGCGATATACGAGTCGCCGGCGCCCACGGTATTAACGACCTTCTCCGCCGGCACGATCCCGCACTCATAGAAGCGCTCACCGTCAAAGGCAATGCTTCCCTTCTCGCCAAGCGTGGCAACCGCAACGCGCGGTCCCAATCCCCTGCACGTGGCGTACCCAGTCTCGTAGCTCCGGAGTGTCCTCTTCAAACGACATGAACGCATAGTCTACGTAAGGAAAATGAGCCTCACATGCATATTCGGGATCCTGGCTGAACACCGAGAAGTCCATAACCACCGTCTTGCCCGCATCATGCCATTCGGGCAGGAGGTCCAAACAATTGCCAAACAGGTCGGTATGGATGATGTCATGCTCCAGGATAAACGCCCGGTCGTCTTCATTCGGTCGATATGTCTCCATTACGCCATCGATTGCCTCGAGATGCACGCGATCGACGCCGTCTTTCAATGCCATGAGCATCACCGAGGTGTCGCCATCCTCCACCCGCAGATGTGAGATATCGAACCTCAGCGGCCAGTGCCTCTCTCATCTTGTCTCCGTACTCGTCCTTGCCGACAACCGACACGGCGGATACCGAAACTCCCATTCGTGCAAGATGGATACCCCAGTCAATGCCGTTACCAGTCGGATAAAACACGCCGATGTTTTGATAGACGTCCGCACAGCAAAAACCAGCCGCACACGCTTTAATACCCATGGTCTTCCAATGATCAAAGGGGACCCACCCATGGCGAGCCCCCTTTTCGCGTTTCGCATATTGTTTGCATCGGCTGTCCAAGGCCTCAGACCGCCGTACGCTTTTTAAGCTATTCGACGATTGGTGCCCGTGGCCCCAAGAGCCTTCCATGCCGCACACGGTCGAGGCAAACCCGGCAGCAAAGTCGAGCGCGCGCTCGATGGCCTCGGCGCCATCCTCACCACGCTTGGCGGAATCGAGATAGCACATCAAAACGAGGTGAGGAACGAGTCGCCCGCCCCATGGTGTCCTTCATGTCCTGTTACCGGTTTAGCCAGCTGGCGGTAATAACGCTCGCCGTCGTAAGCAATGCAGCCCTCGGCGCCCGCCGTAGCCGACACAAAACGCGGACCCAGGCCCTTCACCCATGCCAGACGCTCGCGAATCTCGTCCTCACTCGCGGCATCCGCCGCACTAAAGAAAGCAAAATCGACGTAGGGCGCAATCTGCTCGTAGTACTCGTCGGTGGAGTCGTCCGAAAAGTCAAAAGAGACCGTGACGCCCGCAGCCTTCAGCTTGGGCAGCTCGCGCTCGGTGAAGCAATAGTTGCCCGAATGAACCACATCGAACTGCTTCATGTACGCAAGGTCAAAGCGATCGAGGACATAGCGCGCATCGCCACGGATACCGCCCTCGTTGGAGCCAAGGAAGACACGGTCACCGTCAACGACGGTCACGCGAGCCGCTCCGTTCTCGCCAATCATCTGCTCGCACTTGTCAAGCTCGATACCCTCATCCTCGAGGCTTGCAATGACATGCTCGGCAGCGGCGTCATTGCCAAAAATGCCCATGTATGCAGAGCGTGCGGCACCGCATTTCTTGGCATAAACGGCGAAGTTCACCGCGTTGCCGCCAGGATACATGGTGTGGATATGCTCATAGCGATCGACGACGTTGTCGCCAAATCCGAGCGCGTTAACGTTAAATGCCATGGTATTTACCCTTCTAGTACTCGACAACGCCCATGTAGCGACGGAAATCGGGATCGTGATCAAACACCTTGCCGCGTGCGGCACGCAGCTCGCAGTTCATGGCGTAGAACAGCACCGGGTCCAGATAAGCGCGGACGCTCGCCGGCACGGCCTCCATACCGTACTCCTTAGCATCGAGCACCATCAGCGTATCGGTATGCGTCTTAAGGAACGCCAGGGCGCGCTCGTCCATAGCACGGCACTCGCTGGAGCCCATCTGCAGGAAGTAAAAACGCCATCCTGAGTAGCCTCGAAGGGGCCATGGAAGTACTCGGCAGAGTGGATGTAGCTGCAGTGCTGCCACTGCATCTCCATAAGAGAGCAGATAGCGAAACCGTAGGTCTGGCTAAAGTTGGGACCACTACCCAGAATATAGAAGAACTCGTGCTCCTGGCAAAGCTTGGCAAAGCGATCGCCCAGCTCGGCATTTACCTTCTCACGTGCCGGGGGAAGAATCTTATCCATCTCGGCGATACCGGCATACATATCGGCAAGATCGGCGTAGCCCTCCTGCAGATCGAGCAGCTCGGCCGCAAGCGACAGCGAAATGCCAGCGGGGACCTCGGCCTGCGGCACGCCCTCGCCCCACGGGTAGACCCACGTGGTCCACTTGCCGGAGTCAATCTTGGATCCAGCGTTGTCGGTCTGGGCGATCACCGTAGCGCCGGCAGCAAGGGCAATCTCACAGCCCTCGACGACCTCGGGGGTGTTGCCACTATGGCTGCAAGCAATGACCAGGACTTCTCGCCCAGACGACGCGGACGCATGATATCGAACTCGCGAGCCGTATAGATATACGAAGTGAAGGTGGTTGCCTCGCGCTGCAGAAGCTCATGAGCCGGGATCAAATCGATCATGGAGCCGCCGCAAGCAATCCAGTAGACGCTGTCGAACTTGCCCTTCTCGGCAATTGCCTCTTTGATCAGATCGTGTGCGTTCATATCCAGTTCCTTTCTTGTTTGGCCGCAATCAATGACGTTGGTTGCGTGGCCGATAGTTGTTTTAGTCAATCAGATATTTCTCGAATGCGGCCATGTTCTTGGCATCTGCCGCCGCCGGGTCATCGTAGTAACGACCGTCCGTGATCTCCTGGCCCAGCATGCCGTCGAAACCATGGGCGTTGAGTGTGGCGACGAAGGCGTCCATATCGTGCTTGCCATCGCCCCACACCAGATGGCCATACGGGTCACCGTCGATAAAGTGCATCTCGTGAATTGCCCCATCACCAAAGGTGGCAAACCAGTCCTCGAGCGTCTCGCCTGCAACGCCCATCGCGGTTGTATCAACCATGGGCTGTAAGTACGGGCTCGCGACCTCGTCAATCATGCGCTTCGCATCGGAAACCGTCGTCACAAGGTTGCTCTCCTCGGGACGCAGGCTTTCCATCGTAAGCACCAGACCGTGCTCGCCGGCATACTCCGCCAGAATGGACAAGTGCTCGCGGCTGCGCTTCCAGGCTTCCTCGCGGTCCTCGTCCCAGTCGCCCCAGCCCGAGTTGATGGACATACGGTCGCACCCAAGTACCTCGGCAAGTTCAATCCCGTGTTTAAAGTACGCCAGGCTGCGCTGTTCATGCAGCGGCTTGCGTGCGCAGTACTGCCAAGGATAGACAACATTCTCTGGGCACAGAGTACGATACCTAAGCCCACGGTCTGCAGCCTTTTTCGCCAGGACCTCAGCCTCAAAGTAGCCCGTATGGTCGAGCGTCACATGCGGCTCTGCACACCACAGCTCAATGGACTCAAAGCCCAAGCGCTGCTGCACATCAAGGAAGTAATCGAGCGACCACATGATGTAGTGGATATTCATGCCCGCAATCTGCTCGCGACGCAGCGTCGGTTTGGATTCAGACATCTTATGCCTCCTTATTTCGATCGAACACGATTTGTCCGTCCGACATCGTCATATCAACCGCAAGATCGCGTGCGTCGCGATAATCGAGGTCGAACACATCCCGATCGAGCACGCAGATATCGGCAAGCTTGCCAACCTCAAGCGTACCCAGCTCGTCTTCGCGAATCAGATCGTACGCGCCCCCGGCAGTCCAAGCGCGCAAGAGCTCGACAAGCGTCAGCGTGTTGACCTCATTCACGGGCAATCCGTCGGCGAAGAATCCGCCGCACGCGCTGTAGATTGACTCGCCCAGGCTCGGAATCAGCAGTGGCAAATCCGTTCCACAGCACACTGTGCATCCGGAATCTTCCATGCCGCGGCGATTCCAGCTGTGCAAAAGTCGCGTCTCGCCAATTTGTCGACGCATCATCGACAGGCAATCCTCGCGCCGGTCCAGCGTCAGAATCTGCGGATAGACCTCGCAAATTCCACCTAACTTGCCAAACTCGACAAGATCGGTCGGGTCAGAGTTCTCGAGATCGGTAATCGCATGGCGGCGAAGCATCCGTCCATGCTCGTCTCGAGGCAGCGAGGCATAGAGCGCCACGGTGCGGCGAACGGCGCCATCGCCCTGGCAATGCAAGGGTATCGGAAGCCCTCAGCATCAATTGCACGCAGCTCGCTTTCAATCGATCCCACTCTGGCTCCTCGACGACCGTCTTGCCGGCAGCGCCCGCATCGGCCGTATCCTCGCAAGGGGTCAATCATCTCGGCAAGCCCCGCCCATACGCCGCGATCGGTCATACGGTTGAAGCCAGAAAAACGAACGAACGGTCCCCGGAAGCGCTCTCGCGCCTCGCGGGCATATGCCAGATTTGCACCGGCGCCCACCGGCTGCGACATCATAGAGACGCGAACCGTCAGCTCACCAGATTCCTCACGGCGAGCCATTTCGTCGGCAAAGCCGTAGTAGTCATCAAACGCCATTTCCTTGATGGCGGTAACGCCGCGCTCGTTAAGCATGCTCATGTAGTCGAATACCCGGCACGCACCTCGGGCAGCGCAAGGAAATCGCTCATCATGCGCCAGATCTTCTCGGCATAGCACGCCTGGGGTGTAAAGCCATATCGCGCACTGGCGGCAGCATTGAGAACGCAGGTCTCCGCGCCCGGCGTAAAGCAGACGACAGGGATATCGCCAAAACACTCGTCAAACACAGCTGCTGTATTTGCGTTCTCGGCATCCGATGCCAACGTTTCGGGTAGGTTGTGGCCAAAAGCCGCCGCGCAATCCGGATGACCTTCTTTTCCATGCACGCAAGAGCGACACGGCCTCTTTGGCATCAGCGATGCCGGACAGATCAGACCCCAACGTCCGCAACGCCCAACCTGTATAGAAGGTATGCACATCGATCAGGCCAGGCATGACAGTGCGGTCGCCCAGGTCAACTACCTCGTCCGCCTGGGTCAAATACGAAGCTACCTCACACTTGGTGCCAACAGCCTCAATTCGATTGCCACGGACCGCTACGAAACCTTCAAACGGCAGGTCCCCCGTACCCGGTAAAGACGCTCTTAGACGTCAGGACCGTCAAACGATCGGACATCACAACCACCTACGCCGGAAGCATGCCGGAAATGGCAGTAATGACCAAGCCAAACACGACCATGAAGATGAAGAACTTCCAAATGGTCTTCCACCATTGGCCAAACGAAATCTTAGCCACGGCAAGGCCGGCGACCGTCATGCCCGCCACGGGGCTGATGGTGTTGATGGTCTGGTTGGCAAACTGGAGCGCGGTGACGGCCGCCTCGGGATTGAGGCCCATGAGCTCGGTCAGGGGCCCATAACGGGCATGGTGAGCGCCGCCAGGCCAGAACTCGAGGGAACCAGCAAAGAGAGCAGACCAAGGACGACATACATAAACGTGGTGTAGACGGCGGCGGGTGCACCGGCGAGCGCGGTAGCGAGCGCCTGGAGGATGGTGTCGATGATCATGCCGCCCTCGGCGATGACCAGAATACCGCGAGCGATACCGATAACGACGGCAGCGTACGCAAAGTCGGCGAGACCCTTAACGAACTCCTCTGCGATCGTCTGCTGGTCAAGGCCGCCCAGGATACCGGCAAGCAAGCCCATGCCAAGGAACACGGCGGAAATCTGATTCATGTACCAGCCCTGGGTAACAAGACCCCAGACGATAATGCCCATACCGCAAGCAAAATCGATAAGCACGAGCTTCTGACGGATAGTGAACTCTTCCTCGATGGAGGCATCGGTCACGGAAAATTCAATACGCTTGAGCTTATCGTCCTCGTACACAATGGACGACTCGGGGTTTTTCTTGACGCGCATGGCGTAGCGCATGGCCCATGCGATACCGACGGCAGTGAAGATGACCCAAGAAACGGCACGCAGCCACAGTTGCGGATTACCCTCGATGCCAATGATGCCTTGGGCGATCAAAACATTAAACGGGTCGATGGTCGAAGCACAATATCCCAGGTTAGGACCAAGGAAGCAGATGATGAATGCCGTCATCGAGTCATAACCGATACCCATCATGATGGGAATGAAGATGGCATAGAACGGCAGGGCTTCCTCAGACATGCCAAACGTAGTGCCGCAAATGGACAGCAACGTCATCGTGATGGGAATGATGAGGATGTCCTTGTTCTTGAGCTTTTTTAATCACACGGCTCATGCCGGCATTCAAAGCGTTGGTCTTGGTGATGATTGCGAACGATCCGCCAATCAATAAGACGAACGCAACGACGTCGGCAGCCTCCTGGATGCCCTTAGTGGGCGCTTGCAGGACCGCGAAGATATCCTGACCCAGATTGATGGTCTCGCCGGTCTCGGAATCGGTGTAGTTCTTATCGACCTGTTCATAGGTTCCAGCAACGGCGACTTCACGCTCGCCCGCCGCTGTCGAAATCGTCTTGCGCTGATACTGACCAGAGGGAACGATCCAAAGTCAGGACCGCAAAGACAACGATCAGCAAGAACATGATCGTATAGACATGCGGTAATTTGAACTTAAAACGTCTGTTTGTCTTCTTCGCCTTCGTATCTGACATAGATACCTCCAAAGAACTCGAGACTGCATCGCATCTCGCTTCAACGTTTGCACAAGGCAAACGTTCTATGACGTCCCATAGATTACCAGCAGTTTTTCCCGTCATCAAGATAATTTCAAACTGATTGCCGCAACGCGGTTGAACGGTTGCGTTTGCGCCGTGAACGGTATGGAAACGCCCGGTGAGATAATCCACCGGGCGCTTCCATTCGCAATGTCCTAGATGTCAAAAACGTAGCGAGACCCAACGATCCGCTGACGACCGATGATAAACGGCCGCCGCTGCTCATCAAAAAAGAAGGCTTCCATATAAAACAAGGGTTCGCCAACGGGAACTGCCAACAGCCGAGCGACCTCGGGCGACGCGCACGCGATCTCGAGTGTGCACGGGTCGGTAAACGCGGACGTACGGCCCGTCCGGTTACGCACGAACTCAAAAATGGATTGGTTAGATAGAGGTGCCGTTGATAGATAGGCGTTGTCCTCGTAAACGTATATGTTGTTCTCGAGCATGACGGGGACTCCATCGGCAGTGCGCACGCGCTCAACGCAAATCAAGTCAGTTCCAACGGGAACACCAAAGAACTGTGCTTCGGTGGAATCCGCCGGCAGTATCTTTCTCGAAATGACACACGCCCCCGGTTCCATTCCGTTAACGCGGCATGCGTCCGAAAAACTCTGAACGTCATCCTTCTGGCGAATCTTGCGCTTGAGCTTGGGGGCATTGACAAACGTGCCTTTCCCCTGTCGCTTCGTTAGATAGCCCTGCTGGACGAGCTCCTCAATAGCGCGTCGCACGGTAACGCGGCCAACTTTATAGCTCTCAGCCAATTCGAATTCGTTGGGTATCCGCGCGCCTGCCTTGTAGGCGCCGGAGTTGATTTCGTTTTTAATGATATCAATGACCTGTTGGTACAGCGGTATCGCTGCTTTACCGTCAGTCGGCCCTTCAGTCGGTGGCATATACCCTCTCCCAGCACAATTAATTCTAATGCGGGCTTAAGGGCATTCAACAAGCCCTTAAGCCCGCACTAGCTTAAAGTATGCTAGGTGTCGCACCAAAATGTTGGCTATTTACTCATCAGACCCGAAAAACGCGCAACTACCGCGCTCCTAAGAAAGCGTGAGCAGCTCCGGCAGCTGGTCGATAATCTTGTCCGCGGCATCCTGGCTAAAGCCAAAAGCGCTCCTCGCGCTTGGCAATGACTGTCAGGCCGGCTCGCTTGCCAGCGGTGATGCCAGGCACCGAATCCTCAACGCAGCAGCAGCGATTCGCGGGCAGCCCCAGCAGGTCCAGCGCATGCAGGTAGATGTCGGGCTCGGGCTTGCTCTCCTTAAACTGCTCGCCGCTCACCACATACTCAAAGGCATCCGACAGCCCGCACGCGTTGAGCACTTCCTCGATGCTAACCATGGGCGACGAGCTGGCAAGCGCCACGCGAACGCCACGGCGCGGCAGCTCTCGAATCGTATCCACGGCGCCTGGGTTAATCAAAGCCTGATAGTCACGCGGACGCTTATGCGCCCACTCGTCCCAACGGGCCAACGCTTCCTCGCCAGTGAAGTGCCCCTTACCGGCGCGCTCAAACCAATCGACCAACATATGCAGGAAGAACTGATGCGAGGTACCGACCTGCCCATTCAACTCCTCTTGAGTCAGGTTAAGCCCAAGCTCCTTGGCAAACGCGGCAGTCTCGCCCAAGTAGTAATACTCGGTATCGACAATGACGCCGTCCATGTCAAAGATAACGGCGTCGAACGGAAATGCGGACACGGCACCCTCCCTAACAAAAGGACGCCCGCAAGCAGGCGCCCGAGCCATGCATTAATCGGCGATTCTAACCCAGCAGCTTATCCAGCGTCACCGCAATGCCATCTTCGTTGTTATCGGCGGTCACCATCTGGGCTACAGCCTTAACCTCTTCGACGGCGTTACCCATGGCAACACCGGTGCCGGCCCACTCAATCATGGACTTGTCGTTCTGGCCGTCGCCAAACGATACGACCTCACTGGCATCGATGCCGAGCTTGGGCAGGGCACCCTCGAGTGCGCGGGCCTTGTCGATACCGGGCGCCGTGTACTCAAAGTACCAGTCGGCCGTAAACATGCCCGAAAGCGTCTGCTTAAAGGGGCGCATACATCTCCTCGTAATGCGCCTGCAGGTAGGCCGGATCGCCCGCCGTCAGCAGCTTGTCCACGGATAAGCATCAGCGACCTCATGCAGGCTCTCCACCTCGCGAATCTTAAGATCGCACGCGTCGCGCTCATACTTGACGATATTCTTCTGCGAGCCGTCAGGCAGCGTGATCATGCAATGGTACGAGTCCTCGACGTGCAAATCGCGACCGAGCGAAATCATAGGGATCACGTCAAAATTACGCAGGTGATCAATCAGGCGATGCAATTCGTCGGCAGGCATAGCCCTGATCGAACAGCACCTCGTCGGTCTGGGCATCGACGACGTGTGCGCCGTTAAAGGCCACCAGCAGACCGTCATGGTTTTGAAGGTCGAGCTCTTGCGCCAAGGCGTGCAGCCCCCATGCGGGGACGGCCCGAAGCCAAAATGAGCTTAATGCCCGACTCCTGCGCCGCGAGCAGCTTCTCGCGCGTACGCGGGCTAATCACTTTCTGATGTCGTTGGTGAGCGTACCGTCGATATCCATCGCGATGGCTTTGAAACCGCATAGCACCCCAAAGCACATCACCCACGGCAAGCACATCACTGCGACAACCAACACATCAACAAACAGCACGAACATCAACCGATTGGAGAAGCCAAAACGCGACAACGATTCGTACGTTCTTACCGTAGGCTGCCTAGCCCATATGCTTACGGCGCTCGACACAAAACTCAAGCTCGAATGGGAACCCGACGAGCGTCATGAACTCGAAAGCAAGCGGAACACCCTGCGCACCGCACTGTTCCTTCCGTTGGACGGCCTCAAGCGCTGCAACGTCGAGCTCAATACACAGGCGCGGCAAAAGCCCGGGACCACGGGGCAGAAAACTCCAAGACCCCATGCGGCCATCGTCGACCGCAACCGATATAACCGCATGACCGCGCACTTTTCTGCCGAGGGAGCAGCCATAAGGACGCTGATCGACCTGCTGTGCCTCCTGAGCATCAACGAACTATTTGAGGGCTATCTCGCCCTTGTTCCCGCGACGGCACCCAAGTCGGTAGCAAAGATCATCGAGACCTGCAGACGCCAGTTTGAGCGCCATCGCAATGGCAGCGAGATGAACGCCAGCATCGCGCAGTACTACACGGCCCATTACAAAAAAGACGGATGTGCCCCTGTCGAGCATCAGCTGCGGCTCGCCTATACCACGCCCGTCGCAACGCTCCATCGCTTTGGAGCCCTTGGCGCTTGCGAGCCGCACGGACAGGCAGCCTGCCCCACAACCGAGCTCGATCTCAGGCTCGGACGAACCCTGTAGCCCACCAGCCTCTGCGCGGGCTATAACCCTATTCCACAACACAACCAACAGAAAGGAGTCCCCATGGACACCAATCATTCCCCATCATCAGCCCCCTCACCATGCGTGAATCCGCCCGAGGTATCACGCTCACCAGCATTTACGATGAGATGCTCGCCCGTCGCGAGCTCTCCGTCATGGGAAACATCGAAACCCCGATGGCCCACGACCTATGCCAGCAGATCCGCCTGCTCGATGCCACCGACCCCAGCCGCCCCATCACCATATTTGTCGCCAGCGCCGGCGGAAGCGTGCGATCGGGTCTTGCGATCTATGACGCCATGCGCCTCGCATCGTGCCCCATCCGCACCGTCTGCCTGGAATTCGCCGCGTCCATGGGCGCCGTAATCTTTATGGGCGGCGACGATCGCCGTATGGCGCCCCATGCAGAGCTCATGATTCACGACCCGCTGATCCCCCAGGGGGCAGGCGGCTCGGCACTTGCGCTGCAGGAAACCAGCCGGCGTCTCATGCAGACCCGCAAGACCCTCACGCAAATCCTCTCGGACCGCAGCGGCCTCACGCCCAAGCGCATCCAGTCCCTCACTGCAAAAGACACCTACCTTTCGGCCGAGCGCGCCGTCGAGCTCGGCTTTGTCCACGAAATCCTCTCGACCACCAAGGAGGTCGCCCATGTCTAACCTCGCCAGCCGCCTCGCCGCATCTAAGTCCGCATCGTCCACCATCCTCGCCAAGGATCGAACGCTTTCCTGCGACACCCGCCAAACGGGACTCAACAACAACGCACTTGTGATCGGCCCTCGGGAGCCGGCAAGACCCGAAACGTCCTCAAGCCCAACCTGCTGCAAATGAACGCAAGCTACATCGTGCTCGACACCAAAGGCACGCTCTGTCGCGAAGTGGGACCCGTGCTGGCAGCCCACGGTTACCGCGTGCAATGTCTCAACTTCGCCGACCTCAACACCGTCCCGGCCCTTGCGCCCGGCATCGAGCACTGCGGCTACAACCCCCTGAGGCACATTCGCCGCAAGGCGGACGGCAGGCCCAACCAGCAGGACATCCTCTCGGTGGCAAAGGCCATCTGCCCCATCGAGGACAACAACCAGCCTTTTTGGATGCGGCGGCAAACCTGCTGTCGTGTCTTATCGCCTACGTCACCGAACAGCTACCCGCCGACGAGCAGACGATCAGCTCGATCATCAAGCTGATCGAGCACCTGCAGGACGGTGCCACGGGTCGATTGTTTGACGACCTGATCACGACCGACCCCCAAAGCTATGCCCTCTCGCTATGGCGGCGCTACGCCATTACGCAAAATGCCGAGCGCATGCACGCGAGCATCGTCGGCATCCTTGCCGACAAGGTCATGTGTCTGGGATTCGACGGTGCGGCACAGCTCTATCGTGAGTGCCATCAGGTGAACTTCGCTTCCATGGGACACACCCCCTGCGCCCTGTTTGTAACCGTGAGCGATATTGACCGCAATCTCGATCCGCTGACCGGCCTCTTTATTTCGCAGGCGTTTATGGGCCTCATTCGTGAGGCCGATAGGCAGCCCGACGGCAGCCTGCCCGTGCCCGTGCGCTTTATGCTCGATGACTTCGCAAATCTGCAGATCCCCAGATCGACAACGTGCTCTCGATTATCCGAAGCCGCAACATCTGGGCAACGCTGCTATTGCAGTCGACCAATCAGCTCGATGCGCTCTATGGCGAGGCACGCGCACGCTCCATCATGGGCAACTGCGACACGCATCTGGTGCTGGCGTTCCAGGATCCCGAGAGTGCCCGGGTGTTTTCCGACCGCGCCGACGCGCTGCCCAGCACGCTCATGGCGACGCCGATCGATCGCTCGTGGCTCTTTGTACGCGGTCGCACTCCCGAACAGGTCGAGCGCTTTAGGCTCGAAGACCATCCGCTCTACGGGGAGCTGCCCGAGGCGCAGCGAGGCCATGCGGAGGCCGAGATCTAGACGCAGGGTTCTCGCAGCGCGCGACGCCCCGGCGATGTTCCACAAAGGCCGTGCGCCCCGGGACCGCGACAAAGCAAAGGGGCCCGCATCCGATAGGATACGGGCCCCTGACTATAAGGCGCGATGCATTAACAGCAGCGACTACTTGCGATGCGCGCGGTAGAACTCGATGAGCGCCTGGGTCGAAGCGTCCTGCTCGGCCTTGGCGGCGTCGTCGTGGAAGGCCGGGGGATCTGCTTGGCAAGCTGCTTGCCCAGCTCGACGCCCCACTGGTCGTAGGAGTCAATGCCCCAGACCGTGCCCTCGACAAACGTGATGTGCTCGTACAGGGCGATGAGCTCGCCGAGTGCGAACGGGGTGAACGTGTCGCCGAAGATCGAGGTCGTCGGACGATTGCCCTCAAAGCAGCGGGCCGGGACGATCTGCTCGGGCGTGCCCTCGGCACGAACCTCGTCGGCCGTCTTACCAAAGGCGAGCGCCTTGGTCTGGGCCAGGAAGTTGCCCAGGAACAGCTCATGCACGTCCTGACCGCTATCGGTCGCAGGGTTGGCGGTATTGGCGAAGGCAATGAAGTCGGCCGGAACCACCACGGTGCCCTGGTGCAGCAGCTGGTAGAAGGCGTGCTGGCCGTTGGTGCCGGGCTCGCCCCAGAAGACCTCGCCGGTCTCGTAGGTGACGGGGCTGCCGTCGCGGCGCACGGACTTGCCGTTGGACTCCATGGTGAGCTGCTGCAGGTAGGCCGGGAAGCGGTGCAGATACTGGCAGTACGGAAGCACGGCGTGGCTCTTGGAACCGAAGAAGTTGACGTACCAGACGTTGAACAGGCCCATCAGCGCGACGGCATTGTTCTCGAGCGGCGTGTTGCAGAAGTACTCGTCGATGGCATGGAAGCCCTCGAGGAACTGCTGGAAGCGCTCGGGGCCGAGCACGACGATCAGCGACAGGCCCACGGCGGAGTCCACGGAGTAGCGGCCGCCGACCCAGTCCCAGAAGCCGAAAGCGTTCTCGGGGTCGATGCCGAAGGCTGCAACCTTGTCGAGTGCGGTGGAGACAGCCACGAAGTGCTTTGCCACGGCCTCGGCGTTCTGCTCATCGGAACCGTCGATGGCACCCTGAGCCTTGAGCTGCTCGAGCATCCAGGTCTTGACTTCGCGGGCGTTGGTGAGGGTCTCGAGCGTGGTGAAGGTCTTGGAGACGATGATCACGAGCGTGGTCTCGGGATCCAAACCCTTGAGCTTCTCGGCCTGATCGTTGGGGTCGATGTTGGAGATGTAGCGGCAGTCGATACCGGCGTCGGCGTAGGGACGCAGGGCCTCGTAGGCCATGACCGGGCCCAGATCGGAACCACCGATGCCGATGGAGACCAGGTGCTCGATGCGCTTGCCGGTGACGCCCTTCCACTCGCCGGAGCGCACACGCTCGGCGAAGGCGTACATGCGGTCGAGGACCTCGTGCACGTCGGCGACGACATCCTGGCCGTCAACGATGAGCTGACCCTTCTCGCTTGCCGGACGGCGAAGCGCGGTATGCAGAACAGCGCGGTCCTCGGTGGTGTTGATGTGCTCGCCGGCAAACATCGCGTCGCGGCGCTCCTCGAGCTTCACCTCGCGGGCAAGATCGCACAGCAGCTTGACGGTCTCATCGGTCACCAGGTTCTTGGACAGGTCGAAGTGCAGGTCACCGGCATCAAAGCCCAGCTTGTTCACGCGCTCTGCATCGGCAGCAAACCATGCCTTAAGGTCGATACCCTCGGCCTCGAGCTTCTCCTGATGGGCCTCGAGCGCCTTCCAAGCGGCGGTCGACGTAGCGTCGATAGGTGCGGCAACAGTTGCCATAAAGTCCTCCTCAACATACGGGCGCATACCTCCATGCGCCCGGATAATCAGATGCCCTTATTCTAGCGCAGGTCAAGACCGTAATCAGCGAGCGTTGCCAATTCGCCCCAAACGGCGACCGACCAAAAAGGGACAGGTTTATTTTGGCAGGTCAAACGCTTTACCTACCAAAATTAACCTGTCCCTTCCTGTCAGGTGCTAGGCCGCCGCGCACACGCTGCCGAGCAGCTCGCGCAGAGGAGACCCAATGCCCTCAAGCAGTTCGGGAGCGATAATGGCAAAAACGGGAACCTCGCCGGCCCCCACGACGGCAGGCACTTTGCCCTCCGAGACAATACATCCATAAGGGACAAAACCGTCTTCGCCGGCATCGAGTACCGCCATGCGACGCGCGAGTTCGCGCGCAAAGCCGGCAGTATCGGCATCGCCGATCGCCAGGACAAAGTCCACGCCTTCGTCGGTCGCTAGGGCCACGGCCTCATCAACCAAATCGTCTCCCCCGTCGCCCCCGACCAAACCGCAACGAAAGAGCACGCGTTCGAGCAGGGCGCGATCGAGCGAGCCGAGTGCCGCCGAGACGAGCTCATCACGCGTATGCTTGTCACCGCCCAGCACGACCAGCGCCTTGGTGCCGCCGTAGTGAGCGACCAATCGTCCACACCAGCGAGCCACGTCTCCATCCGCAACCAAGCGCGTCGGCATACCAAACCCATAGTTGACCATCTTTCCCACAACCCTTCCGTGCGTATAGGCGGTATCAATCGTTAGGCTCATGCTAAGAAGCGAGGTTTTCCGAGCTGTTTCACGCTCTTTAGAGCTGCGTTAAAACCCGATCCAACCGCACGACCATACCCACCAAAAGGGACAGGTTTTGACGATGTCCGCGCAAGCCGGGTATTATCGAACATGTATTCGATAAGAACATGTGTTTGATGGGAGGACGCGTGGCGCACGAGCAGCACACCTACATCTGCATCGACCTTAAGACGTTTTACGCCAGCGTCGAGTGCGTCGACCGCGGGCTCGACCCACTCACGACATGCCTGGTCGTTGCCGACGAATCGCGCGGGCGCACGACCATCTGCCTCGCCATCACACAGGCTATGAAAGACCTCGGCATCCACAACCGCTGCCGTCTATTCGAGATTCCCGATAGCATCGACTACATTAAGGCCGTACCGCGCATGCAGCACTACATGGAGGTGTCGGCGCAAATCTACGGCATCTATCTGGAATACGTGAGCCCACAGGACGTGCACGTCTACTCCATCGACGAATGCTTTATCGACGTGACGCCCTATCTGGACCTCTACCATACTGACGCTGAAGGCTTCGCCTGCATGCTGCGTGACGAGGTCCTGGGGCGCACCGGCATCACGGCAACGGTCGGCATCGGCCCCAACCTATTCAGGCCAAGGTTGCACTCGATATCACCGCCAAGCACGTGCCCAGTCGCATCGGCAAACTCGACGACGAGACCTTTCGCAAGGAGATCTGGCCCCATCGCCCCATCACCGACATCTGGGGCATCGGGCCCGGCGTGGCAGCGCGACTCGAAAAATACGGCGTCTACGATTTGATGGGCGTCGCGGCGCTCGACGAAAACCTGCTCTACGACGAGCTCGGCGTCAATGCCGAGTATCTTATCGACCACGCCTTTGGGCGCGAGCCGACAACTATCGCCGATATCCAGGCTTATCGCCCGCAGGCAACCTCAACTACCACAGGACAGGTGCTCTCGAAAGGCTATGCCTATGAACGGGCCTACACCGTCTTGCGCGAGATGGTCGACAACGCTGTGCTGGACTTAGTCGATAAGCACGTGGTGTGCGACAGCATCTCGCTCTTTGTAGGCTACGCGAGCGAGCGCGCCGACATACGCCGCCTCGACGCCAGCGGCACAGCGCAATATGTGGACGGATGCGGACACCTACGCTCGAGCACGTCGAGCATCGAGCCCACCGCGACCGCTGGCCCCGAACTCGCGCCCCGTGCTCCCAAGCCCGTCCAGCGCGATGACGAACGACGGCGCTTGGTGCGTGAGGCGCAGGCAATCGATGGCATCTTTGTGGGAGAGCATGGCGGCAAACCGCGCGGTGGCTATGCCGCGCTCTTCGCGCACTCCAACGCTTCGCGAAAGCTGCCCGAGCGAACCAATTCGTTTAAGAAGATCATGGGCTATTTCGATGAGCTCTGGGCGCAGACCGTCGATCCCAAACGACCGGTCAAACGCATCAACCTGGGATTTGGCAACCTCATGCCCGAGGAATTTGCCACCATCGATCTATTTAGCGATATCGAGGCCGATGAGCGCGAGCGCGACCTGGCACGCGCCGTGCTGGCCGTGAAAGGCAAATACGGCAAGAACGCGCTCGTCAAGGGATTAAGCTTTACCGCCGGCGCCACCGCGCGCGAACGCAACGATCAGGTAGGAGGACATCGTGCCTAAGTCCCAACAACAGCCGATGCGGCCACCGACGCCTTTTGAACGTCTAGCGGACCCCGAGGGAAGACGTCGATCCGCCGACCCCAAGCTCACCGCCAACGGCGCCGTCCGTGCCGGCCGTGCCGCGCAGTTTATGCCCTTTGCCGCCCTCACGGGATACTACGAGCTCGTGCGTAAACAAGAGATCACTGTTGAGCCCAAATGCGAACTCACGGAAGAAAAAGCCCTCGAGCTTTCGAAAAAGCTCGAGGGCCTCAAACGCGGCGACCTGGTGCGCCTCACCTATTACGATACGTACGGCTATCGTAGCCGCACGGGCATTCTCGACGAAGTGCTTCCCGCGTTCAAGCTGCTCAAGCTCCGAGACATCGCCATCGACTTCGACGACATCAAGACATCGAACTGCGCGGACGAGCCTAGCCAAGGAAGCGCATCCAGAGCGACGCTTACAGCGTCATGACGTAGTAGCCCGCGTCTTTCACGGCCGTCTCGAGGACATCACGATCAACCGGCTGCTTAGAGCGCACGCGTGCCGTGTGGTCCGCATACGTCACCGTTGCCCACACGCCATCCAGCGCATTGAGGGCATTGGCTACGTTCTGAACGCAGCCGTCACAGCTCATGCCGCCGATGAGCAGCTCATCGCTATAGGGATAGTGCGATGCATCGGTATCCACCACAACAACCTTTTTTGGCCTTCTTACCGCTCGCGCCATCGCTGCAGCAGCTCTTTCCGTGTGTCGAAGCGACAATGCGACGCAGTCCAAAAACATGCCGACGGCAATGACGGCCAACACGATGAGATTCGCAGGGTTGAGCAAGTCGCTCATGCGCTCCCCTTTCAAGTAGCACTATCTAGATACCCCCATGGGGTGTCCTCATCTTAACCCAAAATCGTGTCCGTTCGGTCAATTAGTTTTCCTCTTCAAACTTTTTTGTTGACCATGGCTTACTTTCGTGTATAAGTTTTCCTAGGCTAACAACTGAGGACCCGAAAGGAGCATCGTGACTCGAACCATTGACATCCCAACATATCAAACGGCTGTCGTGCGCAACTGCTCCCCCCTACGCTCGCAGGTATCAAGCCAGCTTCGCTCTTTACCTATCCCGGCGTTTACGCCAACCAAAACGGAAAACTCGGCATCGCTCAAATCGAAGAGCGACGCTCTCGCCTGCTCGCCGTCATAGCCCAATGCAACCGCGAGCTCCAGCCGCTCGGGATCCATATGAGAGTTTTGGTCTGGCGCCCCTGCGGAGCGCTCATCTATGTGTACCGCCCTGCGGACCTTATGCGATATCTCTCCGACCCCCGCGCCGCGACGGCGCTTGTCGCCGAAGGCTACGATGTCCACAACCTGCCCGCATCCCTGGTGCATCTCGCCGCGCGCATCACGCTGGCAAGCAGCAATGCCGCAGAAAGCGCCTATGACGGCAGCGTCTGCGCGCTAGCGCGAAATAGGCACTGCGATACGGGGTGCATGTGCGAGTTCCCCACGAAATTGGCTATTTTTGGGCTATCCCTACGAAGATGTCCATCAGTTTATCGTCCAGCACGGCGAAAACTATAAGGTCTTTGGCGCATGGAAGGTATACACAAACGTTGAGCAGGCGCTCACGACCTTCGATTCCTATCGTGCATGCACGCAATACCTTACCTACATCTATCAACAGGGCTGCACCCTGGAACAACTTGTCCAGGCAACCCGATAGAGCATACAAAACGCGGCCGCACGCCGCGCAACCGAAAGGAAAACATATGAGCAAGATCGCCGTCGTCTACTGGAGCGGTACAGGCAACACCGAGGCCATGGCAAACTTCGTTGCCGAGGGCGCAACCGGTGCCGGCGCCGAGGCAGAGGTCATCTCCTGCGCCGACTTCTCCGCAGACAAGGCCGCCAACTATGACGCCATTGCCTTCGGCTGCCCCGCCATGGGTTCCGAGGAGCTTGAGTATGACGAGTTCCAGCCTATGTGGGACGAGGTCAAGGGAGACCCTCGGTGACAAGAAGGTCGTCCTCTTTGGCTCTTATTCGTGGGCCGAGGGCGAGTGGATGGACAACTGGAAGGCCGATGCCGATGAGGCAGGCGTCAACGTCGTCGATTCCGTCATCTGCTACGATGCGCCCGATGATGAGGCGAGACCGCTTGCAAGGCCCTCGGAGCCGAGCTCGCGTAACGAACCCAGGGCCTCCAAAGAGCCTGCATCAAAGCGCATCCTCATCCCTACAAAAGAGCGGGGGCTGGATTCAAGTCCAGCCCCCCGCTCTTTTATAACGGCAGTTACATCAACCGGCTACGAGATATTGCCCAAGAACGCCTTGGTGCGCTCGCTCTTGGGGTGGTCGAAGACCTCGCTCGGCGTACCCTCTTCCACAATGACGCCGCCGTCCATAAAGACGACGCGGTCGGCGACGTCGCGGGCAAAGCCCATCTCGTGCGTCACCACAATCATCGTCATACCGTCGCGCGCCAGATCGCGCATGACACCCAGAACGTCGCGAACCAGCTCGGGATCGAGCGCCGAGGTGGCCTCGTCAAAGAGCATGACGTGCGGGTTCATCGACAGGGCGCGGGCGATGGCAACGCGCTGCTGCTGGCCGCCCGAAAGCTGACTCGGCATAAAATCGATGCGCTCGGCCAGACCGACCTTGGTGAGCTCCTCGACGGCGACCTTCTCGGCCTCTTCCTTGCTGCGCTTGAGCACCTTTTGCTGCGCAAGCATGACGTTCTTTTTGACCGACAGGTGCGGGAACAGGTTGAACTGCTGAAAAACCATGCCCAAGTGCGTACGCACCTTATTGAGGTCAACGCCCTTGGCGCACACATCCACGCCCTCAACGATAATCGAGCCGCTCGTGGGATGCTCCAGACGATTGATGCAGCGAAGCATCGTCGACTTACCCGAGCCCGAGGGACCCAGAACTACGACGACCTCGCCCTTGTGCACATCCGATCGATATCGCGCAGGACCACGTTGTCGCCAAAGGCCTTCTGGAGGTTCTTGATACTGACGACGACCTCGTTCGAGTTATTGGTTTTTCGCTCATGATAGGACCTCCTTACAGACCGGCGATGTGATCGGCAGGCGTCGCGACAACCTGTCCGGCGCTCTTGGCGGGACGCTTCTTCTTGGTCTCGGTCGTGCCCAAAAGCCTCGCCTCAAGACCGCTCACCAAGCGAGCGAGCGGCAGGGTGATGACCAGATAGAACAGGGCGGCAACCACGTACGGTGTAATGGAGCCCGTCGTGGCCACGATGGTACGGGCGTTCATGACGATCTCGACGACACCCACGGCGGCAAGCAGCGACGTGTCCTTGTAGAGCAGGATGAACTCGCTGGTCAGCGTAGGCAGGACATTGCGGAACGTCTGCGGAATCATGACATAGAGCAGCGTCTGGAAGGCATTCATGCCCAGCGAGCGAGCAGCCTCGTTTTGGCCCTTGGGGATCGACTGAATACCGGCGCGGGAAGATCTCACACAGGTACGCAGACGAGTTCATGGCCATGACGATAACACCCAGCACATAGTCGTCCACTTTGACACCGGCCAGCGGCAAGCCAAAGAACGCAATGTAGATCTGCAAGAACGCCGGCGTGCCGCGGATGATATTCACATAGATGCCGGCAAGGCAGCGAAGGATGCGCGACTTGGAAATGCGCATGAGCGACAGCGCAAAGCCAAAGGGAATGGCCAACGGAAATGCCACGAGCACGATCGAGAGCGACATAAGGAAGCCCTTGAAGACGATCGGCAGGCTCTGGACCAAAATGACCGGGTTCAGGAACAGGCGCAGGAACATATTGGAGTTCCACGCCTCGACCCACGGCTGCTCTTTAAGGTCAGCCAGGAAGTTATCGAAGGCCGTCACGCCCTTGATCTCCACCGACGGAATCTTGGAGATCTTCTTGGTCGAACCGTCGGCGAGCGTATAGGTGCCGCTAAAGGCCTCATCGCCGCCCTCGACGGGAAACGTCACACCGTAAACCTCGACGCGGAAATAGCCGCCGGCAGGCGCCGTCTCGCCAAAGTCAATCTTGATCGTCTGGCCGTCAGCCTTGCACGTGGGCTTCATGGGCGTACGATCCATGAGGTCCTCGCCCGAGAGCATCGTCAATCGCGTGTCATCGGTACCAAACGTCGTGCCGTCGACAAACGTCAGCGAAAGACCGCTCAGCTCCTCGTCGGCATCGGCCTGAACTTCCCAAGTGATGCGCGTCTCGGTGCCGCCGACCACATCGCTACCCGAACCGGTATTGGGTCGGGCGGTAATCTTGCGGTCTCAAGCGCCTGGGCGGTCGGGCACGCAGGCCCCCGCGCATACCAGGGCGAGCGCCACAGCCAGGGCACAGGCCAGCTTTTGGAGCATCGAGGGCAGTGGAAAACGCTGCTCCGCGGCCCCTTTGTTCAGTCGAGACAAGGTGGCTCCTATCGTAGAAGTTGCCGGCAAAACGAGACGGAAACGCTCTCCGTCAAGAGAAGCGCAAAGGCCCTTTCCGCCAAAACGGAAAGGGCCCGCGCGCAATCAAGTAGTTATTTTACTTGATATTGTACTTAGCCATGAGGGCGTCAACGGTACCGTCGTCGGTCAGGTCCTTGATAGCCTGGTTGATGTCGTCCTTGAGCTTGGTGTTGCCCTGGTTGATGGCGATGGCGTACTCCTCGCCGGTGCTGATCTGCTTGATGGTCTGGCAGGTGTTGAACTGCTCGGCGGTCAGCTGGCTGGCAACGGAGCGGTTGGTGACTACGGCGTCGCCCTTATCGGACTGCAGGGCGCTGAAGCACTCGGTGGCGTCCTTGTAGGGGACGATCTTGGCCTTGGGGAAGTTCTCCTGGGCAAAGGCCTCGGCGGTCGAGCCAGACTGGACGATGATGGTAGCGTCGGCGTTGTTGAGCTTCTCGCTGTAGTTGTCGGCCGTGATGTCGGTGTTATCGACCTTGGTCACGATAGCCTGATCGTCCATGTAGTAGGAATCAGAGAAAGTGACTTCCTTCTCACGCTCGGGCGTGTCAGTGATAGCCGCGATGGAAACGTCATACTTGGCGCCCGAAGCGACGCCCGGAACCAGCGTGTCAAAGTCATTGTTGACGTACTCGACATCCAGACCCAGCTTGTCACCGATAGCCTTGATGAGCTCAAGGTCAAAGCCCTGATAATCGCCGTTGTCATCCTTGTACTCAAACGGAGCGTACTCGGCAGAGGTGCCGACGGTCAGCGTACCATCCTTGACGAGCGCGTACTCCTTGGAGCCGTCGACCTTCTCGACCTTAGCGTCGTCAGAGCTGCTGGAACCGGCATCAGAACCAGAGGTGGCGTTGGACGAGCCGCAGCCCGTCAGTGCGAGGGCGAGCGCCATGGCACCCGTGGCGGCAAATGCGCCAAGCTTCTTGAGCTTCATAATCAGTCTCCTTCCGGTGACCTCGTTTGATTCAGAGGCCTGCAAAAAACTGTTGGCTATTATGCACCTGGAATTACGAATCTGCAATGAGAAAACTGATTGAAACAAACCCATAACGTGAATGGAATACTCTACTTTGTGACAGTCATTACTGCTGCAATGACCTTAATAATCTAATTTCAGCTGCATAACCTGCAAGTTCGTTCGAGTCTCCAAAATAAACGGCAGCGAACACAAACGGCCATTCGATACAATATTCTGCATAACCTGCATACCGCCACCAAATTCCTCGCTGCCAAGGTATCCCTTGCCGATGCACTCGTGACGATCTTTATGGGCGCCACAAGGGTTCTTCGAATCGTTGATGTGTACGGCATGCAAGCGATCGATACCCACCACGCGGTCGAACTCGTCGAGTACGCCGTCCAGATCATGGATGATGTCGTAGCCGGCATCGCTCACATGGCAGGTGTCCAAACAAACGCCCAGCTTATCGGACAGCTCTGGGCACTTGGCGGCAACGCCCTCGATAATGCACGCCAGTTCTTCAAAGCTACGGCCCACCTCGGTGCCCTTGCCTGCCATGGTCTCAAGCAATACCGTCGTCTGCTGTCCCTCAAACATCACCTGGCACAGCGTGTCGACAATCATCTGAATGCCGACGTCTGCCCCCTGTCCCACATGCGCACCGGGATGAAAATTGTAGTAGTTGCCGGGCAGCGCTTCCATGCGCTGCAGATCCTCGGCCATGGCCTCCAGGGCAAACTCGCGCGCCCGCTCCTTAGCGGAGCAGGGGTTATAGGTATACGGGGCATGAGCCACGAGCGGGCCAAAGTCGTTTTGCTCCATAAGCTCGCGCAGAGCCGCCACGTCATCCATGTCAAGTTCTTTTGCCTTGCCACCGCGCGGGTTGCGCGTAAAGAACGCAAAGGTATTGGCGCCAATGGACAACGCCGTCTCCCCCATTGCCCGATAGCCCTTCGTCGTCGAAAGATGACACCCGATCGTCAGCATCTCCAGCTCCCTCCTCATCAGTTGCGGTGAAATACGGTCTATTGGTGCCCTATTTTGGCGCAAACAGACCGTATTCCACCGCAAGTTATAAAAGGGGCATCAGGGGCAAAGGCCTCCAAGGCATTCCGGGCGCTGGCGCCATGCCCCCACGCACTAAAGTTTCAAGCGAATCGCATCGATAATGCGCGCGCAGCGCTGCGTGGCGGCAAGGGACATGACGGGACTCTCGAGTTTCCCCGCCCGGATGAGCTGGGTCGCATGCTGGATTTCGCCGTAGAAATCATCGATCTCAAACGGGGCATTTATTTCGAGCGTTCGACCGTCGGAATACTTCACATGGGCGAGCTCGGGGCGATGGAGACGCTCGATTTCCAACGAGCCTCGCTCACAGACAATCGTTAAGCGGCTTTCATATGTTGCTTTGCCGTCGCACACCATATGAATGGGTATACCGCCGACGCTCATACGGATCTCGTCGGCCCAATCGACGCGGCCGCCTGATACGTCACGCCAGCGAACTTCACGGGATGAAACCTCGCACGCGCCCGCGAGCAAATCCTCAAACCAACCGACCGCATAGCAGCCCATGTCATATAGACAGCCGCCCTGCAACGAATCAAGCAGATAGCCCGAAGGAGGCTCGCCGTAATCGAGCTTTTGCACGCTTTCAATCGAGACAATACGGCCAAGCTCACCCGACGCAAGCAAGTCCTTCACGCGAGTGCGCATCGGGCAAAACCGATTCTTCATCGCCTCCATAAACGGCACACCGCGCTCACGGGAAACTGAGGCGATCGCATGGGCCTCTTCTTCATTCAAAACGGCCGGCTTTTCGCACAGCACGGCCTTTCCGGCGCGCAGCGCGCGACAGGCCCAACGCGTATGCATGCCATGCGGAAGAGCCAAGTAGATTGCGTCGACATCGGGGTCGGCAATCAGCGCATCATAAGCCACATCGCCGCTATCGTCAGCCGTGGCATAACTGTGCGCGGCATCAATCGAAAACGCCCTGCAAAACTCCTCAACATGCGAAGGAGTGCGGCCGGCGGCAGCCACAAGCCGTGCCCCGTCCACCTCCTTGAGCGACGATGCAAATCGATGCGAAATGTGTCCAGCGCCCAAAACGCCCCAACAAACCTCACGCAAATCATCACATGAATCCCGATGACCCACGACAGCCCCTTCAGTTGCGGTGAAATAGTTCCTGTTTGGCCCCTATTCTGCCGCAAACAGGAACTATTCCACCGCAAGTTATAAAAGGGTCATGAGGAGCGCGTTTTGCCGAAGGCCTTAAGCACCGCCGTCACGGGACCAGGCTGGAAACGTCGGCGCACATCGTCGAGACGCTCGGGAATATCGATGTGCTGCGGGCAGTGCCGCGCGCATTTGCCGCATTTGACGCAATTGCTCACCAACTTGGGCTCGCTTTGCGCACCGCGCTCGCCGTAAAGTATTGAGACAGCCCCGTAAACCAGCTGTGCGCATAGCTTGCGTTGTAGGCGGCAAAACATCCAGGGATATTGATGCCTTTTAGGGCACGGCATGCAATAGCCGCATCCCGTGCAGGGCACACGGTTCGATTTCTCAAACTCCATCAACACGCGCGCAATCGTGTCGAGCTGGTTGGCCGTCATCGAATTCGGCAACGCGAGGTCTGCCAGTGACGAATTCTCGTCCACCTGCGCGGTATCGGTCATACCCGAAAGCAACATGGTCACCTGGGGATGATTCCACACCCACGAGAGCCCCCAAGCGGCAGGCGTATGCAAATGCCGATCGCATGCACCATCGAGAACAGCGCGCGCCCGCGGAGGCAATTTGCCTGCCAAGCGTCCGCCCAAAAGCGGCTCCATCACAAATACCGCGAGACCTCGCTCGGCGGCGGCCATGAGCCCCGCCGTTCCCGCCTGATATCGTTCTCCAGCGTAGTTGTACTGGATCTGGCAAAAGTCCCACTCATACGCATCGAGCATCGTAAGGAAGTCCGCCGCGCTGCCGTGGTACGAAAAGCCTATCTGACGAATACGCCCTGCAGCCTTTTGCTGCGGCGATCCAGTCCTCGATGCCCAACGCCACCACACGTTCCCACTGGGCGGGCGAGGTAAT
>VOFG01002040.1_pt1 | contig 63572 bp, 93 predicted proteins | sample 5384171 | NCBI WGS metagenome assembly VOFG01 (sample SAMN12384726, study PRJNA508395) | human gut metagenome | isolation source: healthy gut F | host: Homo sapiens
GATCTTGAGCCGACAGGTACGTGGAATGGGGATCCAGCTCATCGAGGATCAGCGGAATGACCCGTTCGGTCAGCGAATCGATCGAAACCGAGTCCACGTACTGCGTCCCGATCAGCGACAGCAGCCGATTGATCTTGTCGCTGCCCGGAGCCGTCAGGGCGGGCCGCCGGACGACCGGACGACTCGTGCGAAAAACCAGGCCGCCCAAAAGACCCCCGCCACCAGCGAACAGGCTACGACCGCCGGCAGAATAATGGTGAATTTACTGTTTTATACATACTTCAAATCTCTTTTGCATCGTGCCACCTATGCAGAAACCGTTCCGTCATCACTTGTTCTTGAACGTATACGCAACACCCAACCCGAACGTATAGTTCCATTGCAACGGCTTATTGCGAGGAGTCGGTTGCACTTCGTTGTAGATCATCCGACAGAACGCGCTCGCGTTGATGATTTGGGTAATTTTGATATTCAGCGTGTTCTGCCACTCCACGTAATTATATTTTTCTCGTAGTTGGTGGAAACGTAAAAATAGGTGATATAATTCAGCTTGCTTTTGGCGATCGGCTGGTTCAGGTCGATCCGCATCGTCGAGCAGGGCGCTCTTCTGGTGCTTGCCCGGCTCGACTCCGGCAACCCCTGTTTGGACAGCGTGTCGCTCAGCACGAACGTCATGCTACCGCTCAACGGGTTGACCGTAATCACGATCGGAACTTTGCACGCCGTATTGTCCTTTTCAGCGCCCGGAACGTAAAACCGACGCCGAGCGCCAGCGTACCCGGCGACATGATGTTGCTGACCATCGTTTTATCGTCCGCCGATCGGAACCTTTGGTCACTGGCTGCGCAGGTCGACGCGCTGGCGCTATGGGCCCAGCAACGCGATATGTTCCACGCGCTGTTTACGTTGAGAATGAAATAGTCGATATTTTTAAAGGTTTTGCCCGAGATAACGTTCATCCCGTATTTCGAATCCAACTGGGTCGCCAGGCGCAGCCAGGTCGCTGATAAAACATGATTAAAAGCAACGAGGCCACCCGGAAAAAGTATTGACGCCGCCCGGCGCCCAGTTGTCGAATTTAGTCTGGTTCAGGTTCAGTCCCACCGTGCAGGTAAGCGTATTGCGCTCCTTGCGCAACCGTCTTTTCTCAGCGCGGAACCGGGCCTCGCTGAAAAACTCGTTACTGACGGCGGAGATGGGTTTCCGGAGTCCTTTTTTGAGCCGCGTATCGGCTTCGCTGGGGACTTTCGAAATGGAAAATTGCGCCAAACCCTGGTTCGAAACCATTATGAATCCTGCAAGTATCAAGTAAATTCAGCCGTTTCATAATTTCCGGATTGGATTTGGGCAAAGATAACAATATTTGGCCAGTGTTTTTGCCGTTCATCGGTTTTCTGCAAAAAAGTCGTAGCTTTGTTCGACGCCGGTCTCCCGGCGACGTCGCCGCCTGCGGAATCCCGACGGCAGGCGACGTGAAAAACGCCATCCCGGCAGCCACCTGCAGAAGATCACCGAGCAGGAGTCGCTCGACCGGATCGCCGAGTCGATCAACATGGCGCTCGACCGCACGCACGGCGTGACGGCGGTGATCGAGAACACCGCGGGGCAGGGTTCGAACCTCGGATTCCGCTTCGAGCACCTCGCCTATCTGATCGAGCGCGTGGAGGACAAATCGCGGGTGGGCGTCTGCATCGACACCTGCCACGCCTTCGCGGCGGGGTACGACCTCCGGACGCGCGAGGCGTGCGACGCCACGTTCGCCGAGCTGGAACGCGTCGTCGGATTCGGATACCTGAAAGGCATGCACCTGAACGATGCGATGAAGATTCTGGGCAGCCGCGTCGACCGCTGGTTCTATAAAAAGTTTACCGAGGACGACCGCTGGTCGAGCGCCCTGCTGATGGGAATCATGATCGCGGCGCTGGCTTACAGCAAAGCCTACCACGGAGCGCTGGTCGTGCTGTTCATCGTGCTTTCGAACCTCCGGCTACTGGAAGAATCCGAAATTCTACGTAGCCTGCCTGCTGACGCTCGCACTGATCGCCCCGCACCTGTGGTGGCAGTACCAGCACGACTGGATTTCGTTCCGTTACCACCTGGACGGACGCACCCGCGATTTTCGAAATACTCGTTCGTTACGGAATACCTGCTGAATCTGTTCGCTATTTTCCAACCCGTTCTATTCCCCGTATTTTTGAAAGGATGGTGGAAAACCAAAGCGCCACACTCCCGGTACTGAGAGCTCTGAATTGTATTTCGGCCGGATTCATTCTGTTTTTCCTCGCTTCCACGACGCGCGGATACGTACAGCCGCAGTGGGAAATCCCGCCCGTTCGGCGTGATCGCCGTACTGTACCTGTTCACGCAGGGGGCGCGAACGGCTGCGCCGCTACATCGTCCGCGTCGGATGGATTACGATCGCGCTGATCGCGCTGGTGCGCATCGAAATGATATTCAATCCGCTGGGACTGAAGTTCGAAGTATTCGACAACCGTGCCTCCTACAACGAAATAGCAGCAGCGGCCGACGGCCGGCCGTTATTTCGACGGCAGTTATACGGATGCCGCGAAATACGGTTTTATACCGGACGAACGGCATACGCCCAACCGTCGATCCGCTACCGTACCAGCCAGTACGAACTGAAGGACGATGACGACCGGATGGCCGGGAAACCGGCGATCCTGCAGGTCTGGGACAGCGTTCCCGGCAAACGACGCTTGAAACTGAGTAACGGGAAGCGGTTCTGAATACATCGAAACAGGAGCATTTCACTCCCGTCCGCAGGATCGACGTCGCCTACGACGCGCTTCGGACAACAGGTCGCGGCGGGAGACACGCTACATCTGCGCCTGACGCTGCACAATCCTTATCCCTACGAATACCGAATCGACGGAGATTCGGTTTCGGTCAGCATCGGTATGGCGTAACCGCAGCGAACCGACCCACCGATATAAGTTGCCGATAACCGGCACGCTACCCCGCACGGCGAACTGCAAGGAACCGCGGACTTCGTGGTACCGGCACTGACTCCTCGCACGTTCCAGGTCGGATTCACGATCGCCAACCTGCCCGCAACAACCTGGTTCAACGGCAAAACCGTAAAAATAAACCTGAAAAAATAAGCGACATGTTCCTGCAATTCACATAAAATTCTGCGTCGTCGGCGGCACCGGAGTGGTGGTGGATTTCGGCATCACTTTCCTGTTCAAAGAAAAACTGAAACTGAACAAATACATCGCCAACTCGCTGGGATTCATGGCCGCCGCCTCGACCAATTACCTGTTGAACCGCTGGTGGACATTCCGCAGCCATGACCCGGAGGTGGCGCAGCAGTACGTCCAGTTCGTCGGCATTTCGGCCATTGGACTGATCCTGAACAACATCATCATTTACCTGCTGAACGACAAAGCGCGCCTGAATTTCTACCTGTCGAAACTGATCGCCATCGGACTCGTCACGCTGTGGAACTTCTTTATGAATTATTATTTCACATTCACCGGAAAATAATAGCGGCATGACGGAAAAAGAGAAAATGCTCGCCGGAGAACCGTTCGAAACGATGGACAGGCAGTTGGCCGAAGAGCGGCGGCTGGCGTCCGAACGGCTCGGCAGGCTGAACGCCCTGTCGATCGATGCGGAAGGATACCGGAAAGCCGTGACCGAACTGATGCCCAACGCCGCAGCCGACTGCCTGGTGCGGCCGCCGTTCCACTGCGATTACGGCTACAACCTTTATATCGGTTCGGAAGGGTTCATCAATTTCGACTGCGTTATTCTGGACGGAGCCCCCCGTCCGGATCGGAAACCACGCTGATCGGCCCTGCCGTACAGATCTATACGTTCACCCATCCGATGGACTACCGCGAGCGGCGGCAGGGAATCGAGCAGTGCAAAGAGATCGCCATCGGGACGACTGCTGGATCGGAGGCGGGCGGTTATCTGTCAGAGTAATTCTCGGACAACGGGTGGTCGTCGGGGCGGGCAGCGTCGTCACCAAATCGTTTCCGGACGACGTCGTCGTCGCCGGCAACCCGGCGCGGTGATCCGCCGGCTCGACTTCTGAGTTACCGCCGGCAGATTTCGCGGAAATCGCAGAAAGCGCAGGTCTCCTGCCTACTGCGCACGAACGGCTTCGAGAGATCGAACAGTTCGATCAATACGCGCCGAAGCAGACCTTCGAACTCCGCGCGGTACTCCGAAAAAACGGACGACCGGCGTATTCCTCCAGCAGCAGCGGCGAAAAATCCGGCTCCTGCATATTTCTGACATAGTAAAGCGCCGGCTGCACGTCGCACTTTCTCCGAACGGGTCAGCATCAGCGAATAAAGCAGCGTTTGCAACACGGCCGCGCTCCGTTCGCGGATATCGCCGAAAAACAGCGATTCGAGATCTTTTTTGAACCGGATATGCCGTTTGCCCGTTTTGTAATCGACCACGCGCAGCAGGCCGTCGGCGAGCAGGTCGATCCGGTCGGACTTTCCTGCGAAAACAACCGTATGCTCCCTGTTCCTTCCTCGAATCGAACGGACAGCTTACCGGCACTTCCAGCCCCCCGCATCACGAAACCGGTCTGCGAAGCGTCGTACGGCAGAATGCAACTGTTGACGTACTTGGCGACCACATCCCGCACCAGAATCAGGTTCCCTCCGTACTCCTCTTCCCCGCCCCTTCGTCGCGCAGGTACTCTTCGTTGATCGCCCGCTGGACGGCGGCCTTCACCGCCGCAGATCCGACAAGGGCTCCTGATCTTCGGCCCGGCGGCAGGATCGCCCAGCAACGGCGCGTACAGCAGCTCCATCGTCCGGTGTAGGATGGTGCCGAACATCGGCAAATCGACCTCTTCGGCAATCTCCTGCTGCGGCGACAATCCGGCGACGCTGCGGAAATAGAATTTCAGCGGACATTCGACGTAATGGTAGAACGACGTCGGCGAAAGACGCTTTGTCCGCCGTCCAAGTAAGCGCGCAGCGCATCGGCCACCCTGCCCGGTCTTATCGACCGAAAGCGGCTGCCGGGCCGAAAGATTGACCCCCAGCCGGATCGGACGGTAAACGGGCTTGGAGGCGACTCGTATTCGAGCTGGTAAATGTAGCGACTGGGCTCGCCGGTGTTTGTCGTCGCTGCGCGAACAATAGACCAGATCCACCCGCTCGGCGCGCTGGATCAGCCGATAGAAATAGTAGGCATAAGCCCCTTCGTGGTGCTGCGGCGTCGGCAAGCCGTAAGCGTAGCGCAGGTTGTAAGGAATGAAGGAGGACGAGACGGCCCGGTTGCGGGAAACGTATCGTCGTTGACCGACAGGATCAGCACGTTTTTGAAATCGAGGTTCCGGGTCTCCAGGATTCCCATGATCTGGACGCCTGCCAACGGCTCGCCTTCGTACGGAACGCGCAACGTTTGCAGCGTCCGCCGCAGCAGCGAAGCGAACACGGGCACCGGAATTTCCAACCCGAATCGGCCAGTGAATTGACGATCCGCACCAGGTGTTCGTCGATCACCGTGAAAATTCGCGCCGCTGCGGCATCCTCCTGTCCCTCTCCGGCCGGTTGCGCGACGACATGCGCCAGGCAGCCGCGTATATAGTCCGACGACTGCCATGAACCGGTCGTCCGGAACACCTGTCCGATCGTCCCCCCGACCTCGAAAAGCCCGGAACGGACGTACACCGACCGGCTGCGCCGGATACCGTCCGCCAACGCGGAAGCGATTTCGGGCTGGCTCTGCCGGATGTACGGATGCTCCAGCAGGCCGAGCGCGTCGTTGTGATAAAACCAGGTATTTCCACTCCGCACCCGCTTGCGCCCCTGCAGCCCGATCAGACGCTCGACGAACGAATAAGCCGTCGTCTGCCGCAGCGGATACCCCATCGTAATGTTCAACTGATCGACCGCGCCGGGAACGGCGTACAGCACCGGCAGCAACAGCGATTCGTCGGTCAGCACGATGGCCGTCTCCTTTATCCGGCGTTTCGCCGCGGTCGATCAGTTCCTGCAAAAAAGTATGGACGTACTTGCACTGCAAAGCGTCCGGAAGGCGCGGGAACGACGACCGTTTCTTTGGGAGCTCCGAAATGGTCGTGCCCGATCCGCGCCTCCGGCGGCGGATAATCTCGGATATTGTCCCGCAGGAACATCCCCGCCTCGTAATCTTTATGATCGACGTAATACGAATCGTAGTCCCAGTAGAACTCGGCGCGGCCGCTTTTTTCAGTCGGTTGAACAATCGTTTCTCACAGGCCGACAGCGCATTGAATCCGACCACGACATAACGGCCGTCCGCATCGCCGGGCAAGGCGACCGCTTCGTCGTCGAGCAGTCTCTCGGCAGCCGCCCGGTAAACCATGCCTTCATAAGCCAATCCCCTGCGCCGAAAGCGACTCGCGGAACCGGTGGTAAATATCGGCCAGCGACTCCCAGATCGTCAGGAAGTGCCGTTGTTCGTCGGAACAGGAACTCCGGAGCCGAAACTTTGCCAAAACTGCCGAATCACCCGGATCTGATCGTCCGTCAGATACGAATGATCGCCTTCGAGCGCTTTCAAATCGCCGATGTTCGAGAACAGCATATCCGCATCGATCAGGTATTTGTCGATCTGGTCGAAATCGGCCAACAGCATATCCCCCAGAAATAGAAGGTATCGAAACTCTCGTCGTGAACACGGGAATAAACCTTGTAAAGTTCGGTAATCAGCTTGACCCGGCCGCTGCCGCGCAGGCCCGACAACCGTTCCATCAGTTCGCCGATGCTAACGAAAGCGGGCTGCCACAGCGGCCCAGAATCAACGAACTCAACGCATCGCAAAGAAAAGTTGCGCCCGGCGGTTCGGGAATACCAACCGTAGGGGACGATATGTCGTCCCCGTAGCGCCGGTACAGCGCATCGGCCACTTCCGTTATGAATCCCGCATCGGATCGTATTAAAGTTAAAAAATGCCGCCCGCAAAACCGACGGCACCGTAAATTCCATTCGGCAACCGGAAATATCCTTATTGCCCGATATTGTTGATCGTTCCCAGCATTTTCGACGAAGACCGGAGGATCTCCGGAGAACCCTTGTAGAAAATCGCGGCCCCGGTATCGGCAGTCATCTGAAGACGTTCGGTCACGTTCACATAAACTTCGGCAGCCGATCCGGCTTCGACGCGCACATCTTCGGCCGTCAGCGCCCGGCAATCCACCTTCGACCTGGCCCCGGCCACGAGCGTAAAAATATTTCGTCGTTCCGGTCACGTTGGCGACCGAATTGCCGGCTACTTTCATATAAGTGTCTTTCGTCGCAAGCTCGGCGCCGAAAGTCGCTCCGGCCGACAGGTCTATGTCCAGCATAACGGCCGACAATACCCCCGCAACCGATACGTTGGCTCCGGAAACTTTCACCGACGACAGGCTGTCGTAATAGAGCGTCACGTCGGCGCTACCCTTGCCGTTCATCCGGGGTTTCAGCCGAACGGTCAGCAGACCGTCCTTAACGCCCCAATTCAACCGATTGATCTCCGCATCCTGCAGTTTGATCGCAATCCGCGCCGTGTCGGATCGAATCATCTTCACGGTCAGGTTCCCGCTCAGATCCGCTTTCGAAAAAATCCGCGATCCTCGCTTCTAATCTCCTGTTGTGCAAAGCCGGCAACACTGCAATTCCCATCAGCACGGCCAGCGCCAAAAACTTTTTCATGGCATCCGGTTTTTTGATACAAAATACTATTTTTATGCGAGATTATCAATCTTTTCTATACCTTAACGCATACAAGCGTTTTTTGTTACATGGGAAATATCAAAATCCTGAAAGCTTCGGCCGGTTCCGGTAAAACCTACCAGTTGGCCTACGCCTATATCCGCAACGTGATTCGCGATCCCGGACGCTACCGGCATATCCTCGCCGTCACCTTTACCAACAAGGCTACCGAGGAGATGAAACAACGGATCATCAGCGAGATCAACCCGCCTGGCCTGCGGCGCGCCGGACGGATACCTGCCTGCGAACTGGTGCGACCTGGAACTGCCCCCGACACGATCCGTCGGCGGGCCGGGAAGCGCGCACCCGAATACTGCACGATTACAGCCATTTCACCATCGTCACGATCGATAAATTTTTCCAGCGCATCATCCGTTCGTTCATCAAAGAGCTGGGCATCGACATCAACTTCAACCTCGAACTGCAAACCGATCCGCTGCTCGATACGGCCGCCGACCGTCTGATCGAAGCGATCGCCACGGACGACAAACTGCGGAAATGGATCGTCCGTTTCGCCGAGGAGCAGATCGACCGGAACGGCAAATGGGACGTTCGCAGCGAAATCGTCGCCTTAGGCAGGGAACTTTTCAGGGGAACAGTACAAAACACTGCAAAGCGAACCGGTCACGCCGGAAAAGCTGACGGCCGTCGTAGGCGAGGCGATCGCCCGAAGCCGGGCCGTCAAAGACGAAATGCGGCGAACCGCCTCCGAAGCGCTGGCGGTGATCGCCGACGCGGGATTGCGTCCGGAAGATTTCGCCTACGGCCGCCAAGGCTGCACCGGTTACCTGACGCGGATAAACAACGGGGAGATCGTCCCTTTACGGTAAACGTGCAGGACGCCCTCGGTTCGGACGACAAATGGGTCAGCGCCAAATCGCCGCACCGAGCGAAGATATTGAGCCTCGTTCCGCAACTGCGCGGACTGTTCGGGCGGCTTTGCGAAACGTTCGACCGCAATTTCCGTTTTCTGAACACGACCCGGCTGCTGCAAACCAACTATCGCAGCTTCGCGCTGCTGAACAACCTGAACGAAAAAGATCGCGGAAGTCTGCGCCGAACAGCACCTGATCCCGATCTCGAAACCAACTCGATCATCAACAAGCTGATCGCCGGCAACGATACGCCGTTTATTTACGAAAAAACGGGCAATACGTTCTCGCACTTCATGATCGACGAATTCCAGGACACCTCGTCGCAGCAGTGGCAGAATTTCGTCCCGCTACTCGAAAACGCCGTGGCGCAGCAGGACGAATTTCCCGTCCTGCTGGTAGGCGACGTCAAAACAGTCGATCTACCGGTGGCGGGGCGGCGACTGGCAGATTCTGGGACGGAAAGTCCGCGAAGCGTTCGGGCAGATCGCCGAGCAGACTCTGGACACGAACTATCGCAGTTCGGGAACGATCGTCGCCTTCAACAACAACCTGATCGAACGGTGCGTCCGGTCGGCCAACGAATCGCTGAACCGGCTGCTCGACGCGTCCGCCGGGGAGGGAACCATATCGGCCTCCCTGCGCCGCGAACTGACCGACATGCTGGCGGAAGCTTACAGCGACCTAAAACAAAAAGCAGCACCGCGCTCCGCAGGCCGGATACGTCCGGATCACGGCATACGATCCGCCGGAAGAAGAAACGGCGCGAACGCCGGTCATCGAAACGGTCGAAGAACTGCAACGGCGCGGTTACGCGCCCGGCGACATCGCCGTACTGGTACGCACCAACGCCCAGGGCGTAGCCGTAGCCAGGCAATTGCTCGACTACAAGGCCTCCCGCCCGGACGCCGTACTGTTACGACGTCGTTACGCAGGAAGCCCTACAAATAGGCAACTCCGACACCGTCGGCTTCATCATCGCCGTACTGCAAATCGCATCGTCTCCGGACGACAGGATCCGCATAGCTTTCTACAACCGCTACCTGGGGCGCAACCTGGACGAACCGCCGACGCCGGACGAGAGCGCATGGATCGGCCGGTTGCGGCTGCTTTCCCTCGAAGAAGCGTTCAGCGAAATCGTCCTTTTCTACCGGCTCGCGGAGAAAAAAAGACGAGATCGCCTACATACAGGCGCTGGAAGAACAGATCCACGCATTCGGAACTTCCAGGATCGCCGATATCCCGCTTTTTCCTGCAATGGTGGGACGAATCAGGACGCACCCAATCGATCCACCTGCCGCGCAACCGAGACGCCATCAATATCATCACGATACACAAGTCCAAAGGACTGCAGTACAAAAGCCGTATGTATTCCCTACTGTAACTGGAGCCTGCAACCCAAAAACGGGTAGTTTGCTGTGGGCCCGAAGCCCCGAAGCTCCCGTTCGACACACTGGAGCACGTTCCTCTCGAATGGAACAAAGCGCTGGCCGAATCCTACTTTTGGAAGCCTATTTCCGCGAAACGGTTCTCGCCCAAATCGATAACATCAACCTGTTCTACGTGGCGGCGACCCGCGCCGAAGAGGAACTGCACATCCAGTTCCCCGAGCGCGCAGGAGAACACGGCGCGCATTCACCAGTTGATTCTCGGTTCCATCGAAACCGACGGCGAGGGCAATGCGAAGATCGGAACGCTTCAGGGACATTTTTCGGAAACGGAACAAGGACTGACCTACGATTTCGGCACTCCCGCCGTCTCCCCTGCAGAAGAACATGCCGCCACCGGTTACCCGGCCTCCTACCCGGTAGAGAAAAACCACAGCAAACTGGAAATTCAGGCTGAGTTCGCAACGCTATTTCGAACAGGACGATCCTCCTGCCCCGTCGCTGCGCGACCACGGCATCCCATGCACCGGCTGTTCGAACAGGTCGCAGACCGCACGGAGATCATGCCCCGGCTGCAGCAGATGCGCCGAAACGGTCTTCTGTCGGACAACGAAGCGCAGCAGGTACAGGCCCTGCTTGACAAAGCGCTGGACGATCCGTTGATCGCGTCGTGGTTCGACAGCCGTTGGAGCGCCGTACGGAACGAAAAATACGATTCTCGTCCCGAACGCCCCCGACCGTACGGCGACCCGACCGGGTACTGACCCGGGGAACCGAAGCCGTCGTGATCGACTACAAATTCGGACGCAAAAACGAACGGCACACACCCGGCAAATCGAAGCCTACATGCGGCTGCTCCGGGATATGGGATACCGTTCCGTAACGGGATACCTGTGGTATGTCGAACTCCAGGAGATCGAACGGGTCGCAGCAAACGCGGTAGGTTAGAAGGGCCTAAAGCAACCGCTCCTACGCCGGCAACTCCTCCAGCAGAACCAATAGCGACAAGGTACGGAAACGGCTTCCCCTGCCCACCTCTTCCCGATCCCACCTACAAATCGGAAATCGCCCGAAACAGTACCGTTATGCTCTCGAAGGTCTTATCATGATGATCGTCAAAACCGGCTTATATCCGATAGGATTCCTTGTAAACGTTCGCGAACAAAAAGAAAGCGCTGCGACAAATGCCGCAGCGCTTTTCTTTTTGAATATTAACAGGGCCTCCGGTCCGAACTATTCGTAACTCTTTTGACCTATTCTCAGGTTACGAACGTAAATAGGTACGTTAGCAATCATTCCGCCGCTATGATCTTTCAGGTCTTCCAAGTCGAAGGAACGGAGCTCCCGCATCTCCGGCCCGTCGGATTGGTCGTAAAGATGCTCTTCACCTGATCCGTCCAATCCATATGAACGGCAACCCAAACATCCGAAACAGGGAAGCATATACCCGGCGCGGCCGCTCCATGAATCGGCTACTGCCTGCCAGAACAACTGTAGTTCGAACGGTGATTCGCTCTTGTATTCGAAATAGATCTGATTGTCATTGATCGTTACCGCTTTTTCACGACTCTTCGCAGAAACATACGGATCGGAAGTGCCGCTCAGGTGAACTTATAGGTAAGGAATTGTTCATCCGTAGTCACATCGTTCACCTTCAAATTGTTTCCGGTCTTGCCGTCTTCAAACTTGAAGTAATAAGCGTTGTCGGCGAACATCTGTTCTTCATAGTTCTTTTCGCGTACCTGGATATCCTTGATCTCGATCGTTACGCCGGATTCGCTGCCCAACGAGAGCGTTAACGGATAACCCGGTGCAAGTTCCGATCCCATATCGAAGTAAACGCCGCCCAAATCTACGGCATATTCCGTCCAATCGTCAGCCTGGTTCATCTCGTAACCGAGCATCTGCAATTTCTTATTATTCACATCCAGACTCAACCTCGGGCGACCGATCGCTTTGGTTGCCTTGTACGAGAACGAAACCACAGAACCGGCCGATACCGGGAACATCGACGTAGAGACGGTCGGAGCCGTACCCTGTCGTATTCAGCGTATAGCTGCCGCCGCCGTTGTCGGTGACTTCCACGTCCGCACTCCGCTTAATCGCAAGATTGTTATCCGAAGGATCGTTCCAGCAGATCATCTTGTAGGTAGCCGTACCCACCAGGTCGTTCTGAACCTTCACATAAGTCGTATCGGCCGACAGATCCATCGTTAGATTCGTGCTCGTAGGATCGACCATCGACGAGATCGCCGAAATCACGAATTCCACCTGAACCTGCGTGAAGTCCACGGGATCGCTGCCGAAATAAACATTGATCAAACGAGACTTTTTGTCGAGACTCGTTACGGCTTCGACTCCTCCGTAAGACGCCTTCACCTCCTTGATCGGGCTGTCCACTTCCGCTACGATCTTATAGCAAACAATGTTGTCGCCCGTAAGGATATTTACGCCGGTTACGTCGCTCAGATCCATCTCGACAGGATTCGTAACGCTCGGCGTATAAAGAGACGCACCGTTGACCAGGTCGAACGTACAGAGAACATGACTCAGATCGCGCGCTTCCTGGCTGAGCAGAAACGGTCACGAGGCGGTTGGCATGATCGATATTGATCCGTGTCGAAACGGTACTGTCCGCCGCTGCCAGTTGCACGGACATCCCGATCAGCAGGCTCGATGAGCCGGACTCGTCGTCTTTGCAGGAACTGAAAATGCCCGCCGCCAATACGACCAAACATAAGGCGCTGATTTGTAAATACTTTTTCATAGACAAGGTTTTAAGTTTAGTATTATTCATTGTTTCGATTTCAAAGCACGATCAAATTTAGGATTAATTTTTCCAAATTACATAAATTATCCTCGACAAATTTAGCGCATTGTTGCAAAAAAACAATAAAAAACACAATTTTTCAACCTAAAAAACCATCCATATCTTCAAAAACAGGTATGGATTACGAATCTTCGAACACCTCTAACAGGAGGTACGCAGCGTGATTCTCCGGAAAACGGACAATACGACAAGCTCCCGCAGCATCCGGCACGTCATTGGTTTCCACACCATCCCATATTGCAAAATAAATCAAACAATCCCCGCAAGATCTTGCGGGGATTCGTTGATTTATTAACTGGGACCTTTGGTCCGACTATTCGTAACTCTTCTTACCGATTCGAGGATTACGGATAATCATCGGGCCGTTCGGCGTACCGATGTCGATAGGATCCCAACGGAAGGAACTACCCGCATCGCCCGCATCCGGATGATTCTTAAATATCGTAGCTACCTTATCCGTCAGATCGGCATGTACCGCAACCCAGATATCGGAAGCTTCCAAAGCCTGACCTATTTGCAAACTGTATCCTGCCGCTTTCCAGAAAAGTTCCTGACTGAAATTCGTTTCGCTCTTGTACTCGAAATAGAACTGGTTATCGTCCGCGGTCAGCGTCTGACTATGAGACAAAGCGCCGTAATAGGGGTCAGAGCTTGACGAAGCCACGAACCGGTAAGTCTGGTAAGCCTCATCCGTAGTCTCGTTCGAACACGTCAGGTTATTTCCCGATCCGTTATTGAACTTAAAGTAATAAGCATTGTCGGTGAGCATCTGTTCCTGGTAGTTTTTTCGCGTACCTGGATATCCTTGATCTCGATCGTCACGCCCGACTTACTGCCCAGAGAAAGCGTCAACGGATAACCGGGTGCCATGTTCGCTCCCATATCGAAATAAACATTATACAAATCCACCGAATATTCTGTCCAATCGTCAGCCTGGTTTATCTCGTAACCGAGCATCTGCAATTTCTTGTTATTCACGTCCAGACTCAACTTCGGTCGGCCGATCGCCTCGGTTGTCTTATACGAGAACGAGACCACAGAACCGGCCGATACCGGGAACATCGACGTAGAGACGGTCGGGCCGTACCCGTCGTATTCAGCGTATAGCTGCCGCCACCGTTGTCGGTAATTTCCACATCCGTCCCGCGTTTAACCGACAGATAGCTGTCCGAAGGATCGTTCCAGCAGATCATCTTGTAAGTGGCCGTACCCGCAGGTCGTTCTGAACCTTCACATAAGTCGTATCGGCCGACAGATCCATCGTTAGATTCGTGCTCGTAGGATCGACCATCGACGAGATCGCCGAAATCACGAATTCCACCTGAACCTGCGTGAAGTCCACGGGATCGCTGCCGAAATAAACATTGATCAAACGCGTTTTCGTATCAATACTGGTAACCGCTTCCGCTCCCCCGTAAGATGCCTTCACGTCCTTGATCGGGCTGTCCACCTCCGCTACGATCTTATAGCAAACGATACTGCCGCCCGTAAGGATATTTACGCCGGTCACGTCGTTCAGATCCATCTCGACAGGATTCGTAACGCTCGGCGTATAAAGAGACGCACCGTTGACCAGGTCGAACGTACAGAGAACATGACTCAGATCGCGCGCTTCCTGGCTAAGCGAAACGGTCACGAGGCGGTTGGCATGATCGATATTGATCCGTGTCGAAACGGTACTGTCCGCCGCAGCCAGTTGCACGGACATCCCGAGCAACGGGCTCGACGAGCCGGACTCGTCGTCCTTGCAGGAACTGAAAATGCCCGCCGCCAATACAATCAAACATAAGGCGCTGAGTTGTAAATACTTTTTTCATAGACAAATTATCAATAAGGTTTTTTAATGTCACAAGGTATAATCCTTGTCGTAGCTTAGAATCAAAAATAAATCATTTTTTCAACTTTGCAAGCCATTTTCGTTTTAATTCGACAAAGAAACACAAAAAAGGACTTTTTAAACTTATTTTCCTTCTCTTTGTGATATTGTTGTGCAAAACAGAAAGAAGATGCAATTCAGACACTGCATCCTCTTTCCGACGAATCTCTATAGCTCGATTATTTCAGGACTCCTACGCATCCGACCGGTTTGTAGTAATCCTTATCGGTAAGTCCGGTAGACGCATCTGTCTTCGACGAATAGATCGTCCGTTGCCCTCCGACGAGCATACACGAACCCGATCCGCCCTGCAGACCGACAGCGTAATAACATGCCCAGTCGGCCATGATATCGCGTTGCTGCTCCACCGTAATACCGGACGAAGTGTATTTCTGGCAAACGAAGAATACATAATATCCGCGGGAAGTAACCCTGATGGCGGCACGCGCATCCTTGGTTTCGGCATCCAGTCCATCCTGTAGGGTACCTTTTTCAATCAACGACTGAACTGCATACATCGCATAGTGTGCCGTGCTATCGTTCTGTTTAACCTTATCCCATTCGACTTTAAAATTATCGCCGATCAGAATCGTCCCCGCCTTGGTTACGCCGAAACCCGCAGTAGTCGTTTGCCGGCCCTGGTTGATCACCTGCCCGTCGACAACGATCATATCGTCGGTCGCACTGCCGTTGATAATCACCGTCGCGGTAGGATCCTGCTGGTAAAATTCGGGAAGGGTCGTCAGGAATTTGTAACCGTTACTCAGCACGGAGAATTTGGCCCGCTTATCCGCAACAAGCACATAAGCTTCGTTTTCATACAGCATATTGGTTTTGTACAGCGCCATATACGAAGGCATGGTATAGCCCGACACTTTTTCCCAACCGTCGGGAACGATCGAAGCGTCCGCACTCTCCACCGCTTTCAGTTTATAAGTAACCGTACCGCTGCTATCCGATTGGGCAGTGATCGTCTGGTCTTTCGACATATCCAAACGCACGTTAGTCAAGCCGATCAACTTGCCGCCTTTCGGACTCAACGTGAACGAACAGTCGACCTTCGTCGGATCGATCACATAGTTGAATTCGACCGTGATTTCACGCGTACTCTGGTCGAATACGACACGTCCTTCGATCGCTCCGTCATCGGCGGTAGCGACCATCCCCATGATCGGGTAATCGACTGCGCCGTATACGTCGTAATACACCAGATCGTCGCCCGTCTGTACGACGATCGTCGAACCGTATTCGTGTTCGACAGATCCAGCGTAGCCGGATTCTTCATCAGAGGCGTATACAGATAAGCTCCATCGACGAACTTAAATGTGATCTCGACGGCCGAGAGCGGATTGTATTCGTAGAACAGAACATCAATCCTTTTGTTTGCCTGATCGATTGTCACTTCTGCATCCTGCACGGAAGCGTCGACGATCGGGTTGGGATTGGATTGTCGTCCTTACACGAGCAAAAAAGCACTGCCGACAATAAAAGAGGTAAAACGCTAAGTTGTAGGCACTTTTTTCATAAAACAAGGTTTTTAATTTAGTATAATGCATTAATTTGGCTTCAAATCAAAACCAAAGTTAAACTTTTTTTAATCCGGCAATAACTTGTATTATTATTTTACCCGCCGAAATAAAAATAGCGAGACTTTCCCCTGGTTCATTCATTCAACCAAATTCCTATTCTTTCCGATAAAATCGGACTATAAACCGCCTTTTTCACGAAACCGATCGCAAAATACGGGGTCTTCTTTCGGACAAAAATAATTCATTATTCGAAACGGACAACAAAAATATGCATTTTTGTCATCAAAAAATACGGCCGGACACCGATCGGCGTCCGGCCGTTGATGAAATCCCGCCGAAACGATTAATCGTTCAGCGAAAACGTTTGTAAGCGACGACCGTAGCCTGCGGATCGTCCTGTTTGATATAAGCGCCCACCGACAACTTGTTGTTCTTCACCAGCGGCTGGCTCAACAACGTATTTTCGGTCAGGAACTTATTCACCTTTCCTTCGGCGATCTTATCTAACATGGCCTCGGGCTTTCCGTCCAGACGGGCCTGTTCGCGGCCGATCGAACGTTCGTGCTCGATCACCGCCGGATCGCAATCCTCCCGGCTGATCGAAATCGGAGCCATAGCCGCAGCCTGCATGGCAACGTCCTTGGCGACTTCCATCCCGATCTCCTTGTTGAACCCGATCAACGTACCCAGCTTGTGGTTCGTATGAATGTAGGTTACGCACATCGGAGCTTCGATCTTCGCGTAGTAAACCAGTTCCACCTTCTCGCCGGTCTGGCCCGATTTCTCCGGTCACTTTGTCGGCAACGGTGCGTCCGTCGGCAGCCACGGCGTTCAGCGCCTCCAAATCGGCGGCATCGGCGGCAATGGCTATATCCAGTATTTCATTGGCGGTCGCCGAAAACTCGGAGTTCTTCGCCACGAAGTCGGTCTCACAGGCAAGGCAAAGCATATACCCTTTCTGACCCACGATTTTGGAAACGACCACCCCTCGGTAGCCGAACGGTCGGCGCGCTTGGCGGCAACCAACTTTCCACGCTCGCGGATAATATCCTGCGCTTTGTCGTAATCGCCATCGGCTTCGATCAATGCCTTTTGCAGTCCATCACCTGCACCGGTCATTTTACGAAGTTTGGCGACATCAGCAGCTTTTATTTCCATGATCTTCTGTTTTTATTAAAATGTCATTACTCGGCGGCGGCCTCTTCGGCAGGAGCTTCCGCAGCTCCGCTTTCGGCAGCGACTTCTTCGGCTGGAACTTCCGCTTTCGCAGCTTCGGCTCTGGCTACTTTCCGGATACGCGGCTTAGCCTCTTTTTCCTCTTTTTTCGGAGCCTCGGCAGCCTCTTTTTCCTTTTCCAGCTTGCGTTCGGTCAGCCCCTCTGCAATGGCGCCGACAACGGCATCCAGCACTACGGCAATGGATTTGGTCGCGTCGTCGTTGGCGGGAATCACATAATCGATATCTGTCGGATCACAACAAGTATCAACCATTGCAAATACGGGGATGTTCAAACGTTTCGCCTCTTTCACGGCATTGGCTTCCTTCTGGATGTCGACCACGAAAATAGCCGCCGGAAGACGGGTCAGATCGGCGATCGAACCGAGGTTCTTTGTTCGAGTTTGGCGCGCTGACGGCTGATCTGCAACTTTTCGCGTTTGGAGAAGTTGTTGTAGGTTCCGTCGGCAGTGAATTTATCGATGGTAGCCATCTTCTTGACGGCTTTACGTATAGTGGGGAAGTTTGTAGCATACCGCCCGGCCAACGCTCGGTGACGTAAGGCATGTTGACGGTCGATACTTTTTCTGCGACAACCTCCTTGGCCTGCTTTTTTTCGTAGCGACGAAAAGCACGCGGCGACCGCTTTTGACGATCTGCTTCAGGGCTGCGGCAGCCTCATCGACCTTTACCACCGTTTTGTGCAGGTCGATGATGTGAATCCCGTTTTTCTCCATGAAAATATAAGGAGCCATTTTGGGATTCCATTTTCTTTTCAGGTGACCGAAGTGGGCTCCGGCTTCCAACAATTGATTAAAATCAGTTCTTGACATTGTTTTCTGATCGTTAATAAATCTCTGATTAAAATTCTCTTTACATCAACCGCGGCGGTAGTGTCCTGGACAATCCCCGCGGTTTTCCGCAGACGGGCAATAACAGAGTAGTACGAAAATCGCAGTCTCCGGTATTTGTTCCCGTTCTGTGCCCGGTGAACGCAGTGATTAACGTTTACTGAACTGGAACTTGCGACGTGCTCCGGGTTGTCCGGGTTTCTTACGTTCAACCTCGCGCGGGTCGCGCGTCATGAAACCGTTCTTCTTGAGGATCGGTCGCATCTCCGCATCGATTTCGCAGAGTGCACGGGCGATCCCGAGACGGGCGGCTTCGGCCTGACCCTTGATTCCGCCGCCATCCAGATTGATCGTGATGTCGAAATTTTCGGTATTGTCGGTAACCAGCAACGGCTGTTTTACGACATACTGGAAAATTTCCAACGGAAAATAGGTAGCCAGCGGCTTCGAATTGATCGTAATGTTGCCTTTTCCGGTTTCACGTAAACGCGAGCTACAGCAGCTTTTCTACGTCCAACGCTGTTTACAACTTCCATACTCATTACTTAATCTCGTTTAAATTGATTGTTCTCGGAGCTTGAGCGGCGTGCGGATGCTCGCCGCCTGCATACACCTTCAGGTTGCGCATCTGCGCAGCCCCCCAGACGCGTGCGGGGGCAACATGCCTTTCACGGCTTTCTCGATAATGAATTCGGGATTTTTTTTGAGATATTCGGCAGGCGTGGTCAACTGAATGCCTCCTTGATAGCCCGAATGACGGACATACTCCTTGTCCGTGAGCTTCTTCCCGGTCAGTCTCACTTCTCGGCGTTGATGATGATGACATTGTCACCGCAGTCAACGTGAGGAGTGAAACTCGGCTTGTCTTTTTCCGCGCAGGATTTTGGCTACCTGGGCGGCAAGACGTCCCAATACCGCGTTCGTTGCGTCGATCAAAACCCATTCCTTGGTGACGGTCGCAGCGTTGGGAGATTGTCTTGTAGCTTAGTGACTCCACTGTTTTTAAGGTTTAAAAAATTAATACTTGTTTAATTATGATCCGTGCCCGCTTTTACGGGCTTGCAAAGATAGTGATTTTCCGAAAACAAAAAATATTCGCATTTCTTCCGGGCGATTGCCCGATTTCCGCCGCAGAGGATTCGTCCCGTTCGTTTTATGCACGGATTTTTCCCGTCCGGCGCAGGCCTGGACAGGGGCGCACCCTACGGAATCGCACCAAAAGCGCACCCGTTTTTTCGGAATTTCCCCGGCAGGCGATCCGAATAAAAGGGAAGAGGAGATTATCCCGACGGACAACCTCCTCTTCGTTAGGAATTACGAACGTATGCTATTTCTCGGGGAACGCATACAATCCTTTTCGTACCTTCTCCACGTTTATAGGAGATGTAAGATTTCGCCTTCACCGTACCGGTAGCCGCATCGACGGCATAACGCACGCCAGAAGCGCCGGCCCACAGGTAGTACGAATCTACCGGCAGCGGATCGGCTACGGTAAAACCGAACGCCGTCGGTCGATGTGAGCGTCCCGATTTCGCGGTCGGCGGTCACGTAAGTCGCAACATATTCGCTGCTGCCCGCATGGTATTTCACGTCGATTTCGGCAGGAGCGTCTTTCGGTGAACGCGTAGCCTACGCTCTGCTGTCCGGAAGCCGGCCAGTTGTCGCCGCCGGCGTATTTAACCGACACCACATTGTCGCCGTCCATATAATAAGCGTACACGGCTCCGTCTTTCCCGACCAGCGAAACGGGGGTCGAGCTCGTCCATACGGTAGCTTTTCCGTCGGCCGACCAGCCCGAACCGTTCCACGATTCCCAATCGCCGCCGGCTATTTTACACCGGGTTACGCAAATACCCTTATCACCGGCCTTATCGAAAGTCACGTAATAATAACCGTCGAATGTCGTGATATTGAAATTGGAAGCGACCGTATAATCGCCGAGCCATTTCTTGCTGAGAGCCGCGAAAGATTCTGTCGGCCTGATCTTTCCACGTTTTGCCCAGGTCGGTGAAGTTTTGCAGGCCACCTGTCCCGAACCGTTCACCTTCGTGTCGTAAACGCAATAGAATTCGGGGAAATTAGCAGTCATTTCCTCTTTTCCGCACCAAGCCCCTTTGACGAACTCTTCATTCGCCTTACCCCACGACCAGTATTGCGGGTTATTGATATCGATATCGGTGGCTTCCAGCGAAAGCATATATTCGCCGGAGCTACGGTCTTGCCGCTCGGCAGCATATCGTATGTTTACCTTCGGTGTACGGAATCGTATTGGTAATGATCGGATCACCGGCCAGCGTCGTGTTGTAATCGGTATCCCAACGGTACAACTTGAAGACCATTTTGCTAGTACTTCCCCAACCTTCCCCACGGATAGACTGCTTTCATATTGCTAGCAGGCAGATCCAGCACGAAAATGCACGTATAAGGTTCCCTTTCTGAACTCTCCGCCAGTAACGCCTGAGTTGGCAGCTCACAATTCAGCCTGCGAAGCGCTCAACTTATAAGGATAAGTATAAAGCCCTATCAAGGTTGCCGCTCTTTTCGAATACCGAAGGATTGGAATACGTCGCTGCATCCTTTATAAATAAAGGCTCCGTTTTCAACGCCCAGTTCGGTCTGTTGGATCGTAATGGTTTCGCACCATCGTGTCGGCCGTCAGCGTGAATACGGCGGTACGTGCCTTGGTAAGCGCTTCCTCAACCGAGAAGACCAACTCATATTCGCCTTTTTCTCCCTTCCGGACCGGTCCGGTCACTTACACCAAGCAGTCGCTTCCTCCTGCGTCAATTTCCGCAGCGCTCGATACCAGCGAAACGGTCACCTCCTGTTTCTTCCCGTCGATTTCGGGAAAAGCGCCGGATCTACGACAAGGGTCAGGCCGGGATTCTGCGAAATATCGATCTGCTCGTAAGCCCCAGCGGCGTGTTGGTCAGCGTAATGCTCGTTTCGCGCGGGGAAGCCCCGTCCGGTAAGTTTCGATCTTGAAATAGAGCGTGTCTTTCACCGGCTCGGCCTTCGATTCCACCTGCGAAATCCACTCCTGCGCTTCCGCCGAGATATTCTTGCTCGACGTTGCTGACCAACGGCACTTCGATGATCTGCTCTTCATAAGACAGATCCTTGAACTCGTGAACCTCGGCCGCCAGTTCGTTCTTCGCCGGCATCGTAACCTTGTAAACTTTCGAAGCGGAACCGGAATGCCACGACGTCGACCGTACGATCCTCGAAGTCTCGTTCTGGGCAGCCGTAATGGTAATTTCATTGTCTCCTGCGCCGCCGCTCATCGGAGATACGTGCACCAATCTTTTTGAATCGCCCCTTCCGGGATAGTCGATGGAAATGGACCATCCTTTGGTCGCCGTAAATTTCACTGCTGTGGGACCCGCCTGCAATCGGGAAGGACACTTCAGGCGCGCCCCACGTTCCGATCGCCGCAGATTCCCATTCAGGATCGTCACATTGCCAGAAAGCCGTAGCCCCCAAGACGAATAAAGCCGCATACAAAAGTTTTTTCATAATAATCAAGTAGTTTTTTAATCGTTAAAGTTGACTTTTGGTTAAACAATTCGTTTCTGTCTGTAAATTTATCTTTTTATTTAATAAACCAAACAAATAAGCGTAAAAACAACACTTTTTCCGGGAACGGGGATTCGTGCGAAGCCGGCGAAAACAGCGGACGGACGGCTTACTTGATCCAACTGTCCACGATCTCGGCCATGTACAACCGATGGTCTCCGCCCTGGGGCCTCCGTACCACTTCCGGTAAATACTCTTATCGATAAACCGCTCCTCGGCGGTTATCCCGGTAGTACAGTTTCCGGCACTCCAGCGTCAGGCGGGACTGCTCGAAGGTGACGTTTTCCCAACGGCGTAACGAACGGGACGAGCCCCGCTTCCTTCACTTTTTATCGGTATCGCGCCGGAACGGGAAACCGCAAACTTTATACGCTTCGGTACTCCTCGCACAGGAACGACAGCGTAAAACAGTCGCAGCGTTCGATAAATTCGAACGTATACCGTTCCGGACGAACGAATACGAACACCACGGGCTTATTCCACAGATACCCCACCCCGCCCCACGAGGCGGTCATGGTGTGAAACGGGACGCATCGCCAGCCGTGACGAGCATCCATTCTCTCGCCGATCAGCGAAATAAAATTTTCGGTAATCCAGGCGGGATCGATTTTTTCCATAGACGATCAGATTTTATTTATGCAGTTCTTTATGTTTTCCGGACAGGTGCTCGATATCCAGCCTCAGAATCTCGGTCCGGTGAAACGATCCGGCGATATATTTAGCCGCGATATCCTTAAAATCGGCGCTGTATTTATCCACCAGCAGATCGAGGGCCGACAGCCGTTCCGATTCGGGCAGCGAGCAGGCGACCGTTCCGAACGCCATCACGCCCGGTACTCGGTAGTGACCCTTCCGGAATGATCGGGTATGCCCGACGACGCAGAAACACGCCCGATTGTTCGCCCGGACGCACTCCAGTTTGTACCCTTCGGGCGCGCAATGAAAATAGACGCTTTTTCCCGACAGCGCATAGCTGATCGGGATTCCGTAACCGTAACCGTTCGTTCCGCACAGCGACAGAAAACCGTATTCGCCTCGGGCCAGCAATTCCCAGGCCCGCCCGTCGTCCCAAACACGGTCTTTTCTTCTGATTTCTCTAAACAATCCTCCCATAAATCGACATTTAATGAAACATCCGGCTTCCTTGTTTGTGCAAGTTTAAACATACTTGTTCTAAATCCGATATCTTTGGGGGAATTTTTTGAAGAATCCCCAAAAAATCCGTCCCGGAAATCGCAAAAACGCCGATCTGCATCTTCCGTTTTTCGCACTCGCAATAAATCATTATCTTTAAAGCGCGGAAACGCCCGGCAGGTCGAATCTGCCTATTTTGATATTATTAACCGATAACTTAACCGCAAGATGAAAAAAAACATCTACAAATTGCTGTCGCTTCCGGCATTGTTGCTGGCCCCAGGGGCTGCTCGCGGCGGGTAATCCCGCAGCAAAGCGCCGCCGACACCGCCGGATACCGGGACATCTATCCGACACCTGGGTAGCCACCGACGCCGTGGGACGCACGATGCCTTCTTACGAAGAGGTCGGAGCCGTGAAAACGACCAGCGCCGCATCGTCGGCATCTTCTACATCACCTGGCATACCCAGGGACTGGCTGGACTGAAAAGCCCTTACACGGCCGACGTGACCAAAATCCTCGAAAAGATCCGAACGCGCGCCTGCAGGCCGACAATCCGTTGTGGACGGAAGGTTCGTACCACTACGCCGAACCGGAAATGGGTTACTTCCTCAGCCAGGACGAATGGGTGATCCGCAAGGACATCTCGATGCTGGCAGACGCCGGCGTGGACGTGATGATCATGGACGTCACCAACGCGGTGCGCTACTGGGACGAATGGGACGTGATCTTCAAAACGATGGAAAAGATGAAGGCCGAAGGCAACAAAGTGCCCAAATTCTGTTTCTGGGCGTTCAACGGCCCGGTCATCACCGTCGTGCAGGATCTCTACGAACGCATCTACGAGAAAAACCAATACCCCGACCTGTGGTTCTACTGGGACGGCAAACCGCTGCTGCTCTATAACGGCACCCCGAAATACGACGCCAACGGACAGGATACGCCGCACCCGAATCTGCACTACGACGAAGACGCCGTGACCAACAAAAACAATCCGCATTACGGAGACCCGTACTATACCGCTAAATATTATACGGATTATTCCGACGACGTGAAAAACTTCTTCACGCTGCGCACGATGTGGTGGGGCTACTACGAATGGGCCAACGAGCGTTTCATCGGAACCGAGGACAACTGGAGCTTCGGATACAACATGGCCGATCCCCGGATCAAAGATATGAAACCGAGGAACTGCTCTCTCGACCCATAAGGGCAAACGCGAACAGGCCCGCCGTCACGCCGGCCCAGCATCCGGTCACGATGATCGAAGGCGAACGCATGGGAGTCGGCAAATCGTGGTCGAAAAAGTACGGCGAGCCGGAGCTGGACGAACACGACATGCCCAAATCGGCCTATAGTGCCCTGGCTCGGGAAAACCGTAAAGACCCGGTGAACTACGGAATCTATTTCCAGGAACGCTGGGAGGACGCCCTGCAGGCCAACCCCGATTCCTGTATATCAACGACTGGAACGAATGGACCCGCCGAAATACCATCCGGGCAAAGGCAAGACCACCGTCTGGCTGAACCGCGACAGCCCGTTCTTCTTCGTCGACCAGTACAACATGGAATTCAACCGGGGCATCCAGCCGATGAAAGGCGGATACACGGATAACTATTACATGCAAATGGCGCAGAACATCCGCCGCTACAAAGGAATCCGTCCGATCCCGGAACTGGCCGGCTACGTAAAAACTAAGATCGACAGCCGGTTCGACGACTGGGCAGGGCTACCACCGAATACCGCGATACCAAGGGCGACGTTTTCCACCGCGACGCCAAAGGTTACGCGGGAATCCATTACGTCAACAATTCGGGACGCAACGACATCATCACCGCCAAAGTGGCCGTCGACAAGAAGCAGATGGCGTTCTACGCCGAAACGGCCGACGCGCTGACCCCGTGCACCGACAACAATTGGATGTTGCTGCTGATCGACGCGGACAACGATCCGTCAACGGGATGGTACGGATACGATTACCTGATCAACAAGCGGATCAAAAACGATCAGACCACCACGCTGATGCGTTACGACAGCGCCAAAGGCGACTGGACGGAAGTGGCCGATCTGCCGATGCGCTACGCAGGCAACCAACTGGAAGTTTCCGTTCCGCGCATTGCTCGGACTCGGCGGCGACCGTTTTCGTGTTCGATTTCAAGTGGAGCGACAACCGGCCGACCTGAACGATCCGATCTCGCTGTGCCTGAACGGGGACACGGCTCCGAACCGCCGGTTCAACTACCGCTGCATCTGGAGCAGATAGACGGAAAAAAGCTCCCGCCTCAAAAAGCGGGGCTTTTCTTTCAAAGTATCATTATATTTGTTATATTTGCAGGTGAAAATCAAACGGAAACTCAGCACAGAGGGAACTGCCTTGTCGTCGCTTTGCTTCAAAAAGTCGAATTCCGGTTGCCTCCATGTATTTCCGAATGTCTAACTATTAATCGTAAAAGCTTATGAAAGAGTTGGTTAACCAGATCAAAGAACAAATTGACGTCTTTATGGCCAATGCAGATCTGCAGGTTGAAAAAACAACAAAGCAGCCGGACCCGTGCGCGCAAAGCAGCGCTGGAACTGTCCAAACTGCTGAAAGATTTTCGTAAAGTATCTGTTGAAGAAGCAAAAAATAGTTTTCGACAACAAATTCGACAAACGGGCGTCCTCAAAGGGATGCTCCGTTTGCTTCCTCGCCCCCGGACGGGGCCCGACACGGACGCTCACTTCTCGGCCGTTTGCCGAGTTTCGACATAAACGCGGCGATCTCCGGCGCATTGAAAACGAATCCGGCATCCAGCAGTTTCCGGGAATCGCGCACGGGCCCGAAACCAGCATACCGGAAGCCTCTCCATAAAGCAGCCGGGCGCCCAACCGGGAACCGCCCGTGTAGACGGGCGGCGTAATGGCGGGCGGCGGCTCGGGCGAACGCCGCATTGGTCAGCCGTTCGGGAGCCGTCAGGTTGATCGCCCCGGCCAGCATATCCGACGAAAGGATAAAGTCAGCGCACGCACCAGATCGCCGATGTCGATCCATGCAAAAATCTGCGCGCCCGACGCAATACGGACGGCGATCCCTTTGCGAAACGGAAAGCCATTTTTGCGAAAACGCCTTCGTCCGGGGCGAGCACTACGCCGAAACGGGCGACCGCCAACCGTATCCCCGGAACCAGCCGGCTCGCTTCCCGCTCCCAGCTTTCGCAAGGTCGGACAGGAAGCCCGTTCCTTGACCGCCGTGTATTCGTCATAACAAGCCTGATCGGGGTAATAACCGACGGCGGACGCCGAAACGAAAACCTTCGGCGCGGGATTCATTTCGTTGATTGCGGCCACCAGCTTACGGGTCGTCCCCGATCCGGCTGTCGCGTACAGTTGCTTTTTATAGGCGTCGCTCCACCGCCGGTCGATCAGCGCGCCGGCCAAATTGACCACGGCCCCGCAGCCGGCAAGCGCCGCCGCGAGCGACTCCTGCGACCGGAAAGCCGGACGTCCCAGCGGAACGGCCCGATGCCCCAATCCCGTCAGATAGGCCGTCAGATGCGTACCGATAAACCCGGTTGCTCCCGAAATCGCAATTTTCATCGGATGATCTCCCAAACGGCCACTCCCCGTCGTAACCCGGAACAACGGATGCGGCTCGATGCTGCGCACGGCAATCAGCCGCATATAGTTTTTTCGGGGAACGGAGTTCCAGCTTTCTTTTTAAATGTTCGAATTCATAATCGAGCTGTCCGCAGGAGACCGTCAGACGGACGACGGCAATGCCTGGCACGACCTTCGTCGCATCGAACCGGTACCCCCTGCACACGGATTCTTCCCAGACGGCTTCGAGATAGCGGCCGATCGCCCGCACCGGGTCTTCCGCCTCCTTGAAACGCGCCAGTTGCGGATGGTTCCGGTAACCGGACGTCCGGCCGCAAAGCACCTCCCGCGCCAGCAACCCTTCGGCGCCAGCAGGCCGTCAGACCGGCCGGATCCAGATACTTCGGATGTATCGACCACAATCGCATCGCTTTATCGGAATTAGACGTTATCTTTGCCGGAAACTTCGCACGCCGCAATGAAAAGCTTTGCCTTTACGGCCTTTTATGGCTGTTTCCGGATCGTTCTATGCGCCACAACTTATGCTCCAGACAAAACCGATGCCGAAAAACGGGCACCGTCAAGGGCCGCGTGACCGGCAGCGGCGACGACCGGCCGATCGCAGGCATCACCGTGCGGCTCGCGGGCGACACTCTCGCGGGAACGTCGAACGGCAACGGCTGTTCCTGATCCGCCGCGTCCCGGTGGGATACAACACATTGTATGTCGCCGCCGAAGGATTCCACGCGGTCACCACCGAATCGTTCCTGGTCACGGCATCGGACACCGCCGTGGTAAACATCGCCCTCGACACGATGCAAGTAGCGCTGTCGGAAGTCGTCGTGGCGGTTTCGCCGCTCGCGGCGACGACCGAATCCCCGTGTCGATGCGGCGGATCGGAACCGAAGAGATCGATATGACGCCCGGCGCGAACCGCGATATCTCGAAAGTGGTGCAATCAGCCCCCCGGGGTCATCGCCACGGCCATCCAGCGCAACGACGTGCTCGTACGCGGCGGCGGGGCCAACGAAAACAAATATTACCTCGACGGCATCGAAATCCCGGTGCTGAACCACTTCGCCGTGCAGGGCGGATCGGGCGGCAACGCCTCGCTGGTCAACACCGACCTGCTGCGTTCGGTCAACTTCTACACCGGGGCGTTCCCGGCCGCGTTCGGCAACGGCCTCAGTTCGGTGATGGACATGCGGATGCGCGACGGCAACCCGACGCGGTTCAAAGGCAAACTGATCCTCGGAGCGTCGGATTTCGGGATCAACTTCGATACGCCGGTTTCGAGAAACGGCAAGACCACGCTGCTGGCCTCCTATCGTCGCAGCTACCTGCAAATGCTGTTCAGCGTACTCGGCCTGCCCTTCCTGCCGACCTATAACGACTACCAGTTCAAACTGGCCTCGAAACTCGGCGCGTCGGACGAATTTTACCTGATCGGACTCGGATCGTTCGACTACAACCGGCTGAATACCGGACTGAAAGACCCCCGACGACGATCAAAAGTACATCCTCGGCTACCTGCCCGAAAACAGGCAGTCAAGCTACGTGTTCGGCGCGGGATACGTGCACCGTTTCCGGGCCGGGCAACTGCGCGTCGTGGTCAGTCGTAACGCTTTTACGAACAAACTCTACAAGCACGAACGCAACGACAAGTCGCTGCCGCGCACGATCGACTACAATACCGAGCAATCGGACAACCGGGTGCGGGCCGAAATCGAATTGCGGTCGGTCGGCGGCTTCCGCTTTACGGGCGGCGTCGGAGGCGGCAGCGGGCACTACGACAATACGACCCGGCGGCCGGCTTACACCGGCGGCCAGCTCCGCACGGAACGGTTCGACAGCCGGCTCTCGTTCGGACGCTACGAACTGTTCGCCACGCTGAGCCGGGAATTTTTCGGGAAACGCTTTTCGGTGCTGCTCGGGCTACGGGCCGACGGAACGACCTATTCTTCCGAAATGCACAACCCGCTGCGACAACTTTCGCCGCGGCTGAACCTCTCTTACAACTTCCGGCCGCAGTGGACGTTCAGCGCTTCGGTCGCGCGATATTACCAGGAACCGCCCTACACGTCGATGGGATACAGGGACAGCACCGGCGTACTGATCAACAAAGCGAACGGACTGCGATACATCGCCTCCGACCATTTCATCGCGGGAATCGCCTTTACGCCCGACGCGCACTCGCGCATTTCGGTCGAAGGCTTCTACAAGCGCTACTCGGACTATCCGGTATCGCTGATCGATTCGCTGCCGGTATCGACCGGCGACTTCGCCGACTATACGATCGGGGACGTTCCGGTGCGGTCGGTCGGCAAAGGACGCGCCTACGGGGTCGAACTCGTACCGCAACACGAACCTCGCGAACACGGTCGTCAACGTTTTCGTACACGTTCCTGCACTCGCAGTTCAACCGTCCCGGCGCAGACCTGCGCCCGACGGACGAGTACGTCTCCTCCGATTGGGATGTGCGGCACATCCTGAACGTCTCGGCGATCCACAAGTTCGGGCGCAACTGGACGCTCGGCGCCAAATGGTATCTGACAGGCGGCAGCCCCTTCACGCCCTACGATTTCGGCCTCTCGTCGCAAACCGGAGCCTGGGACGCCCGACAGCGGCCCTACTACGATTACGCGCTGTACAATTCGCGGCGACTGCAGGCTTTCCATCAGCTCGACGTGCGGGCGGACAAAGTATGGTACTTCGCGAAATGGCGGCTCGGATTCTACGTCGACATCCAGAATCTCTACAACTTCAAAGCGGCCGGGCAGGATATCCTGATGCCCGAGACCGACGCTTCGGGGCAATACGTCCCCGATCCGCAGCGCCCCGGACACTACAAAATGAAGACCGTCGCGCACGACATCGGCGGCACCGTACTGCCGACGCTTGGCATCACCGTCGAATTTTAACGTACCGCACGCAAGCGCTTTGACGAACCGTACAAATTAGCTACCTTTGTTAAAATCGGATTTTTTAGATACTATGAAAAACAACTATTGACCGCCGTCGGCGCGCTGCTGTGCGCTCCGGGCGGATTCGCCCAAACACCGCAGGCGCTGCCGCTGTACCCCGACGGGGCCGTGGAAAGCAACGGATTCTCCGCAGCCGACGTCCGGCTGACCGCCACGAACCTCGACAAATGCGCGGAAGCCGATTATTTCGTTTTTCCGGCCGATCCGGCGCAAGCGACCGGACAGGCCGTCGTCATCTGTCCCGAGGCGGGTATATCTCGCTGGCTTACGGTCACGAAGGACTCGACGTGGCCGAATGGATGAACGAGCACGGGATAACCGCCGTCGTACTGCGTTACCGGATGCCGAACGGGCATCCCGAAATTCCATTGAAAGACGCGCAGACGGCCCTGAAACTGGTGCGGCAGAAGGCCGCCGACTGGCACGTCGACCCGAACCGGGTCGGCATCATGGGATTTTTCGGCCGGAGGGCACCTCGCCGCGACCGCAGCCACCCACTTCACCGGCCCGGAAGACCGGCCCGATTTCTCAATCCTGATCTACCCGGTCATCTCGATGGATTCGATCACGCATCAGGGTCGAAGGACAACCTGTTGGGCACGAACGCCCCGGCGGAGCTGGCCGAGCGCTATTCGAACGAAAACAGGTTACCGACCAAACGCCGCGAGCATTTATCGCGCTCAGCGACGACGACAACGGCGTACCGCCCGCCAACAGCATCGGTTACTATTCCGCGCTCAAAAAAGCACAACGTGCCGGCCGAACTGCACGTTTATCCGAGCGGCGGACACGGATGGGGCTGGCGCGATTCGTTCGAATACCACGACGAACTGCGCGCTTCGCTCGGCCGCTGGCTCGAAGAGATCCGCAAATAAGAATCGCCGAAAGCCCGTTACGATGAAAAAAATGGTATGGCTGGCAGTCCTTCGCTGCTGTTGTCCGCCGCCGAAAGCCCGGGCCGGACACCCGAACCGAACCGAACGCCCGAAGCGTTGCCGCTCTACCCGAAAGGCGCGCCGGAGAGCAACGGCCTGTCGGCGGACAGCGTCAAAGTATTACCCGACGTGATTTTCGGGGCGGTCGACGCCGACTACCTGGTGCTGCCGGCCGATCCGACGCAGGCGACCGGCCAGGCCGTCGTCATCTGTCCCGGCGGAGGATACGGAGCCATCTGCTTCGATCACGAAGGCTTACAGGTCGCCCGATGGTTTAATACGCAGGGCGTAACGGGCCATTGTACTGCGTTACCGGATGCCGAACGGCCACCCCGAAATCCCGCTGAAAGACGCGCAGCAAATGCTGGAATTGGTACGCAAACAGGCCCCGAAATGGCGCGTCGATCCGCACCGGGTCGGCATCATCGGATTCTCAGCCGGAGGACACCTTGCCGCGGCCGTCTCGACGCTGTTCACCGGGCCGGACAACCGTCCTGATTTCACGATCCTGTGCTACGCGGCCATCTCGGACGATTCGACATCATCGACAAGGAGACTTTCGGCAACCTGACCGGGCCGGACGCTTCCACCGGGAAACGTCCCGTTACTCCTGCGAAAAACAGGTGACGGAACGAACGCCGCAGGCCTTCATCGTCCTCAGCGACGACGACGACAACGTCTTGCCTGGCAACAGCACACGTTACTACACGGCGTTGAAAAATCACAATGTCCCGGCCGAACTTCACATTTTCCCGACCGGCGGTCACGGCTGGGGCTGGAGCGAATCGTTCCGCTACAAGGACGAACTGCGCGCCGCGCTCGGCCGCTGGCTCGAAGAAATCCGCAAATAAAAGAGTTTCCCATATAATTGAAGGAATAATTCACGGCGGAATTTCCTACCTTTTGCGGAGGGTCCGCTGCAACAACAGCGGAAACACGTGTTCGAGACGACCTAAATAATACGATTACATATTAAACTCAATCAAAAAAAATGGAAAAGGGACCTATTTCTCAATTCATTACGCACCACTACCGCCATTTTCAACGCGGCTGCGCTGATCGACGCCGCCAAAGGATACGAAGCCCACATGCAGGCAGGGGTAAAATGATGATCACCTCGGCGGTGCGATGAGTACCGCCGAACTCGGCATCTCGCTGGCCGAAATGATCCGCCAGGACAAAGTGCAGATCATCACCTGCACCGGCGCCAACCTCGAAGAAGACATCATGAACCTCGTCGCCCACTCGCACTACAAACGCGTGCCGCACTACCGCGACCTGACGCCGCAGGACGAATGGGAATTGCTCGAAACCACATGAACCGCGTGACGGACACCTGTATCCCGGAAGAAGAAGCGTTCCGCCGCCTGCAACAACATATCTTCAAGATATGGAAAGATGCCGACGACAAAGGCGAACGCTACCTGCCGTACGAATTATGTACAAGCTGCTGCGCAGCGGCGTACTGGAGCAGTACTACGACATCGATCCGAAGAACAGTGGATGCTGGCCGCCTGCGAGAAAAACATCCCGATCATCGTTCCGGGCTGGGAGGACAGCACGATGGGCAACATCTTCACTTCTTATGTCATCAAAGGCGAACTGAAAGCCTCGACCGTCAAGGGCGGCATCGAAACGATGATCTTCCTGACCGAATGGTACCGCGCCAACAGCGGCGGCAAAGGCGTCGGATTCTTCCAGATCGCCGGCGGCATTTCGGGCGACTTCCCGATCTGCGTGGTGCCGATGATGTACCAGGATCTCGAATGGGAAGACGTGCCGTTCTGGGCCTACTTCGCCAGATTTCGGACTCGACGACCTCGTACGGATCATATTCGGGCGCCGTTCCGAACGAAAAGATCACCTGGGGCAAACTCGCCGGACACCCCGAAATTCATCGTCGAGTCGGACGCTACGATCGTGGCCCCGCTGATTTTCGCATACGTGCTGGGCTGGTAATTCCGCGCGCAATCGATTTCACAAAGCGGCCGGAACCTGCCGGCAATACAGAAGCCTGGAGACATTGTAAATACGGCTCCAGGCTTTGTCGTCGATATTCCCCTCTGTTCCATCATCCGATATCAATCATCTTCTCCCGACAACAATCAGCGGAGCGCCTCGCTACCTGTATAAATCGGGGAATTGAAGACGACGGTTTACGGTCACAAGAAGAAAAAAGAACGGGGGCTTGATTCGGCGTCGGATAAAGAATTTCGTTTCGACGACTACGTTACGACCGTTTCCGGAAACAAAGCCCGTAGGTGGTTCAATGCCGGTACAGTGTATCTATACTTTGCCGGTAGACGACCCATACAAGAAAGGTTATGTGTATTGTACGGTGTGGTTATCACCAAAAAAAGACCGTGTCGGCATGGCATTGAAGATGTACTTTACCGACAGCGGAAAGAAAAAGGAATCCCGCTATCTCCGTTCGCTGCGCAAAAAGATATGGTACCGCAACGACGAATGGAAATACGATGCGGACATCGTCGCACGTACGGCTCAAAAATACTACGGAGAAAAAAATACGTTCGGCGGATAGGAGATCGCATCAAAACAAACGATAGGGAGAGTCGCCCCCTATCGCCATGCGAAAAACAGAATACGAGTTTACAGAAGTTTTGCGATTTTCTCCGCGAATACGTTTTTCGGAGCCGCGCCGATCTGCTTGTCGACGATCTGCCCGTTCTTGATGAACAAAATCGTCGGATGTTGCGGACGGCATACTGCACGGCGATCGCATTGTTCGAATCGACGTCGCATTTGCCGATCGTCACTCTGCCTTCGTATTCGCCGGCCAGTTCGTCGATGATCGGAGCGACCATCCGGCAGGGGCCGCACCATTCGGCCCAGAAATCGATTACCAGCGGCTTGCCCGAATCGAGCAATCCCTGCAGATTTTCGGATGTGATAGTAAGTGCCATAATTTCGGTATTTTTAAAGTTTATGTTGCACTGTGGTCGTACAAAGGTCATTATAACATCCGACAAAAGCACGCGGCGACGGCAAAAGTAATCAACAACTTATTCAACATTCCGACTGGCAGACGAATACACACTTACGGATCAAATAGTTACATCAGCGTATACTGCAACGCATAGTCTTCCAGAAACCGCACCATGTCGCCGGTCATATCGACCTTCACGCTCTTCGAATACAAATTTACTGCCACATCGGCTGCCGGATCGTACACCTTGACGCGGAGCATCACCTACCGCGGTTGTCCTTCACCGTACAGGAAAGCTTCCCGATCAACTCTTCGGTCAGATCGTTCACCGGTACCATTACGGTAACCTCTTTCATCAGCGTTTCCTGCGCTTCGGAAAGCATCATCATCGACGTGATTTTCGCTTCGAGCTCACTCGGATTGTAGATGCGAGGACCCACCTTCCCCGGATGAACAGGTAATATCCTTCGAACATATAGCGGCGGAAATTCTCGTATTCCTTCGAAAAGAGCACGAATTCGTGCGAACTGTTGTAATCCTCGATCGTGAACCGTCCGTAAGGCTTGCCGGTTTTGGTCGTCAGGTGCATCACCGATGTCACCATGCCGGCGACCATGAAGTCGCGCCCGTTCATCGACGACAGGTCGGACAGGTCGCCGAGCGAGCAGTTGCAATAGTGACGGATAATAACCGAGAAATCGTCCAGCGGATGCGACGACAGGTAGATACCGATTACCTCGCGTTGCGGTTCAACATTTCCAGCTTCGACCACGGCGTATGCTGCGGCGGGCTCCGGCTTCTGCACCTGAAGACTCGGCGGCCGTTTCGCCGAACAGGCTTTTGCTGCACGTTGTTTTGTCGTTCTGGATGCGGTTTCGTAACGGATCAGCGCGTCGAGCATCGTCATATCGTGGTCGTCCTTGGCCAGGAGGCTCCGCGGGAACGAACTGATCGTGTCGAACGCCCGCCGAGCACGAGGTTTTCGAGAGCGTTTTCTTATTGACGGCCTGCAGGTTCACCCGTTCGACGAAATCATAGATCGACGTGAACTTACCGCCCTCTTTGCGCACCTCGATGATATTCTGACGGCGGCCTGCCCACGCCTTTGATCGCCGCCATGCCGAAACGCACGTTGCCGTCCTCGTCGACCGAGAAGCGCGACTTTACTGTAATTGACGTCCGGGCCCAGTACCGACAGCCCCATCCGCTTGCACTCGTCCATAAAGAAGCTGATCTTCTTGATATCCGACAGGTTGCGCTCAGCAGCGCCGCCATGAATTCGGCCGGATAATGCGCTTTTCAGGTAGGCCGTCTGGTACGAAACGTAGGCGTAGCAGGTCGAGTGCGACTTGTTGAACGCATACGATGCGAACGCCTCCCAATCGCCCCATATCTTTTTCGCAGATTTTCGGGTCGTGACCGTTCTTTTTTTAGCCCCTTCGATGAACTTGGGCTTCATCTTATCCAGCACGTCCCGTTTTTTCTTCCCCATCGCCTTGCGCAGCGTATCGGCCTCGCCGCCCGAAAACCGGCCAGCTTTTTGCGACAGCAGCATGACCTGTTCCTGATAGACCGTAATCCCGTACGTGTCCTTCAGGTACCCTCCATATCGGCGATGTCGTACGTCACCGGCTCCAGTCCGTGCTTGCGGGCGATGAAGTTGGGAATATACTCCATCGGCCCGGGCGGTAGAGGGCGTTCATGGCGATCAGGTCCTCGAAACGGTTGGGTTTCAGGTTGCGCAGATGTTTTTTCATACCGGGGGACTCGAACTGGAACAGGCCGGTCGTCTCGCCGCGGCTGTACAATTGTACGTAGGGCCGTCGTCCAGCGGGATCGCGTCGATATCGAGCTTCCGCCCGGTCGTCGATTGATATTTTCGAGCGCATCCTTGATGATCGACAGCGTCTTGAGACCCAGAAAGTCCATCTTGATCAGCCCGACGCTCGACCAGCTTGCCTTCGTACTGCACCACGTTCAGCTCGGCGTCCTTCGCGATCGCGATCGGGGCGAACAGTTCGAGGTCGTCCTGCCCGGATAATCACACCGCAGGCATGTACGCCGGTCTGGCGCACCGGACCCTTCGAGCTTTCGGCATAACGCATCGTATCATGCGCACCAGCGGGTCGGGCGATTCCTTCTCGGCCAGCAGTTCGGGAGATTCTTTATAGGCTTTCGGGGAACGACATCCCCGGTTTTTCGGGAACCAGCTTCGCCAGGCGGTTGCTTTCCCGAAAGCGGCAGTTTCTGAATCCGCGCCACGTCTTTGATGGCCATTTTCGGAGCCATCGTCCCGAACGTGATGATCTGCGCGACGCGCTTGCTGCCGTATTTTTTCGGTCACGTAATGCAGCACGTCGGCGCGGGCCGTCCTCGTCGAAATCGACGTCGACATCCGGCAGCGAAATACGATCCGGATTCAGGAAACGTTCGAACAGCAAGTCGTATTTCATCGGATCGATACTGGTGATTTTCAACGCATAGGCAACCACCGACCCAGCCGCCGACCCACGACCCGCCCGACCGACACGCCCATCTCGCGCGCCGCACGAATCAAGTCCCCCACGATCAGGAAGCAACCAGGGAACCCCATCCACTCGATCGTCGACAATTCGTATTCGATCCGTTTGCGCACCGCCTCCGGAAAGCGTGCCGTAACGTTTTTTCGGCACCCAGGTAGGTCAGGTATTCCAGGTAGCGGAACTGTTTCGAGATCATCAACCGTTCGGACAGTTCCGGATGACGCGCGATCACGTCGTCGAGCGACGCGCAATCGTTCACTTCGCGCGCAGCGCCTCGTCTTCCAGCTTTTTTCAGGAAGGTTTCTTTCAGTTTGTCGAGCGGTATTTCGAAATCGTCCGGGATCGGAAAGTTCGGCATCAGCGGCTTGTGTTCCAGCGAATAAGACTCCACTTTAGCGGCGATCTCGGCCGTCGTAGCGAGCGCTGGGATGATCCGGGAACAGCGCGGCCATCTCCTCTTCGCTCTTCAGATACCTCCTGAACGTGTACCGCATCCGGATTCGATCGTCCAGGTCGCGGCCCGTGTTCAGGCAGATCAGCCGGTCGTGCGCCGGCGCATCGTCGGCCATGATGAAATGCACGTCGTTCGACGCGATGTACTTGACGCCGTGTTCGGCCGCCAGCCGCAGGATCACTTCGTTGACCTTTTTCTGGTTCTCGTACACCTGCGCGTCGATCCGCGCGTTACCGCTCGGATGCAGTTGCAAAGTTCGAGGTAGTAATCCTCTCCGAAAATCGACTTAAACTCCTCGACGACGCGGTGCGCCTCGTCGATATTCCCGTGCATGATCGCCTGCGGAAGCTCCCCGCCGAGACAGGCCGAGCAGCAGATGATCCCGTCATGGTACAGCCTCAACAACTCTTTATCCCACGCGGACGGTAATAGAATCCCTCGATAAAGGCGTACGAAACGATACGCGCCAAGTTATGATACCCTTCCAGGTTCTTGGCCAGCAGGATCAGGTGGTCGCCGCGGTCGTCCTGCCGCTTTTGTCGAAACGGCTGCAGCCCGCAACGTACACCTCGCATCCGAGGATCGGTTTGATCCCCTTTTTCGGCCGCATCGTGAAACTCCTTCACGCCGAACATGTTGCCGTGATCGGTAATCGCCAGCGACGTCATGCCCAGTTCTTTGGCGCGTTTGAGCAACGGTTTGATCGCAGCCGCCCCGTCCAGGATCGAATATTGGGTATGTACGTGCAGATGTGTAAATTGAGCCATTTCAGATTCGCTTTAATGATGTATCCCGACAAAAATAACGAAAAATAGTTGTCCCGCGGCATCCCCGGCGGGAATTTATTCAAATTATCCCTTTATATTTAGAACATGCGGAACAACCGGCGACGATCCGATATTTCCGCCTGATTATCAATGTCGTACTAAAAACCGAATGCGATGGACGATTCGAAACTGGTAGTAATCCGGAGCTTCTCCTCGGTAGGGGAAGCCTCCATTTACAAAAAGCCTGCTGGAAAGCAGCGGAGTACCGATGCGAAACTGCTGAACGAACTGACGGCCGAGGTGTTGCCGATCCGCAACGAGATGATGCCCGTCCGGCTGGTCGTCAACGAGGCGGACGCCCGCCGGGCCGAAGAGATCCTCGGGGCGAGGTTCGATCAGGAAGAATTCGATAAGGAGAGCGCCAAACGGCGGAAAAAAGCCGTAGCCGGAACGGGACGAAACGCTTCAGAGCCGCACGTCGTTGATCCGTTCGGCGAGTTTCACGGCCATCAGGTTGAAGTAGCGGTAATCCCCGTAACCGAGCAGCGACACGATTCCCTGCACCGAAACGGTAAAGGCTTCTTCGCAATGGGTCAGCATACCCCGTGTCAGCGGGCATTCGCACCGCAATCTTTTCGGCGCGGCAGACGGCAAGCACCAGCCGCCGCATCACCGAATCGGTCGCCCCGGCTGCCAGCGGCGTCGTAAACACCTCGCCGGCGGAGACGAGGAACAACGGCTCGTCGTCGACGTGGGTCAGCGTCCCGTCGGTTCTCGAGAACGGCGAGTTCCGCTCCGGCTCGGGCAGCCGCATCGCGTCCGAATGCCGCCGAAAGCAGCGAAACGGAAGTCGGATATCCCGGCCAGGCGCAATCGCACGGAAACACGTCCAGCAGCGGACGCTTATGCCACAGCACGTAACGCGGATAATAGAGCGGAGCAGCGGTCTCCAGCAGCCAAGACGGTTCTTCGGCATCGGATTCCAGCCCGTGCGGAAAAACGCGCAACGTAATCCGACTGCTGCCGTGCGGATAACGATTGGCGTCAAGCAACGCTCCGACCGCCTGTCGCAACGTCGATTCGGGGAGGACGAACGGCACGCCGCAACCCGCCCACGGCCCGCCCGAGAATTTCCAAATGCGCATCCGGGAAAAGAATCCGGCGATCGAAGGCATGCATCCGCTGATAGACGTAATTCGTCGAAAGCAACCGTTCCGGCGCGAATCCCCGCTCTCCGGGAACGACGAACGCCCCGTTGTAACAAACCGTATCCATCGCAGGATCAGAACGACGTCAGGTTCTTAACGAATACGTGCCACAGCGACGGCTCCATCAGCAGCGGGAACACGAATCCGAAAAGCGCCCCGAACAGGTGGGCGTTGTGGTTGATATGATCGCCCGGACGACGGCTCATGTACTGCTCGTAGCCTACATAAAGGTTCCGAACAGAATCCCGGGATCGGCAGGATACCGAAGAAATAAATCTTACTCCACGGATTGAAAAAATGGAGGTGAAGATTACGGCCGACACCGCTCCCGAAGCCCCGATCGACGCATACTGCGGATCGTTGCGCCGACGCACGAGGTCAGGGAAGCACGGAGAACAACAGCAACCCGCCGAAATAGAGCAGTCCGTAGCTCAGGTAGCCGCTGAAAATGGTCCCCTGCCTGCTGGTAAGCCTTAAACAGTTGCTCAAGGAACTGCCCGAACGACAGCAACACGAGCATATTGACGATCAGGTGCATGTAATCGCCGTGCACGAAACCGTACGACACGGCCCGGTACCATTCGCGCCGATGCACGACACGGTGGGGACGAACGCGAGCCGGTCGAACAATTGCCGATTGTTGAACGCCGCTATCGAAACGATCGCCGTTATGAAAATCAGGATATAGGTCATCAGTAAAAATATTTTTAACAGCAACTCCTTCAGCAACTCGCCGCCGTCGGCCTGCCCGGTATTCATGCCTTTGCTTTTCAGGTCATACTCGCGCAACAGGCCGAGAATCGCAAAAAACCTTGTTGTTCGGATAGAGCGCAGCCGCCTGCTGGTACTCCTTCAGAAAAGAACGCCGTGGGCAGCTTCAACATCCTTGCCAATTCCGCATCCGGCGGCATCGGCGCGCCTTTGCGGCGGCAATACCACTTTGGTAATTCAGTATAAAATCCGCTGAAAATGCGTAAACAGCGCGCTGACGGTCACCAGCAACGATTCTCCTTCGGATTGCGGGCGAAATGATCGGCAATCAGCATCGCCCGGGCCACGTTCCGCTCGGACATCGCCCGCGTCAGCTCGAAATTATTGAAATCTTTGCTAATGCCGATATTCTGTTCGATGTGCGCGGCCGTGATCTGCTTCGTTCCTTCCGGGCAGATAGGTGAGCAGTTTGCCCAGTTCGTTGCTGATCTTCGAAATATCGGCGCCGAGGTGGTCGGTCAACATGGCTGCCGCTTTCGGGTCGATCGAACATCCTTTACTGCGGACGAAATCGCCGAGCCAACCGGCGATCTCGTAATCGCGCGGAGCGACCGATTCGAAAACCGCTCCTTTAGCCTCGATCTGCTTGTAGAGCTGACTACGTTTATCGAGTCCTTTTTCTTTATGACACAGCACGGGGATCGTAGTCGGGGGGGCGCCGACGTATACAGCGACAACTGGTCGATCCGGCGCAACGTCTGCGCTTCGCGGACGATCACCACCTGAAAAGCCCCCATCATCGGCATCTGACGGCAAAATTGACGATCGCCCCGGCTTCGGTATCCCTGCCGTAAACGACCGTCTGGTCGAAGGCCCGCTCCTCGGGCGACAGGATCGTCTCGCCGAGCCGTTCGGCCAGCATATCGATAAAATAGGGCTCCTCGCCCATCAGCAGATAGACCGGCGCGAACTGCCTCCGGCCGATCCGTTCGGACAACGCCGCATAATCGGCCACACTCTCCTTTAAAGCTCTTTTACTGCTTTTCGCCATCGCTCGTACGGAATCTGATCTTTTACGCAAAGGTAACGAATAAACGGGGCTTTCAAAACCCGGACTATCTGTTCCGATGCTGCGGCCGCAGCAGATCGCCCACAACTTTCACCGGACTGAAAGTCGATATGGGAACCTCGACGAACACGGTGTTCCACCGCGCCATCGCTCCGTTCCACAGACCCGGCAATTGAGCGCCTTCAGCGGCCGCCCCTGCTGCGATTTCGACGAAATAAAACCGGTCTGCGGATCGACGTAACGCGTCAGATCGAACTTACGGCCGAGATAATCCCGCACCCCGCAGACGAGATCTACGGGGTTGAAATGCGTCGCCGCGGTCATCAGACCCCTTTTGCTGCGGCGCGATCTGGGACGATTCGGCGATCTGCAACGACTCGCCGCCGTCGGCCTCCCGCACCCAAAACGGCCCGCCGCCCGGCTCGCCTTCGTTCTTCACCATACCGCACACCCGGATCGGACGATCCAGCAATTCGCGCAGCAAACCGACCTGCCGCTGCGGTTCCAACGCAGCGAACGACGCCGGCAGCCGACGGCACAGCCTGCCGGAAACGAATGACGCCATCTCCTCCGCAGACACCCGTTCCCCGGCATCCAACCGGCGCAATACCCGAACGCCTGCCGCTGCAAATCGAGCAGCAACCCGGCGAGCATCTCTTTATAGATCACCGTATCGGATTTCAGACGGTCGGGCGCCACGTTATCGACCGTTTTGATGAAAAACCAGGTCGGCATCGATCTCGTTCAGGTTCTCGATCAGCGCCCCGTGCCCCGCAGGACGGAAAAGCAGGCGCCCTGCCCGTCGCGCAGCGGCGTATCGTCGGGATTGACGGCCAACGTATCGGTCGAAGGCTTCTGGCAGGAATAACCGATCCGATACTTCACCCCGAACGGGCTTCGTAAAACGGAACCGTTTCGGCGGCCAGGCGTTCGAACTGCCCGGTGCTCCGCAGATACGGTAAAATGAATGCATACTTCGCCCCTACCGGCCGCATACAACGCCCCTTCGGCCAGATGTTCTTCAAAAGGCCGTCCGGTTGCGGTCGGGATAACGGTGAAAAAAAGGATCAGCGCTTTCGGCAGCGTCCGTAACCGAGCCCCTTCGGTCAGGATATTCGAGACCACGGTTCGCGGATCGCGGCTGCCTCCGGTAAACTCCGCAAGCCGTTCGGCAAAAGCGAAACGGTCGAGACCGGCCAACAATTCGTCGACTTCGCGGCTGCGAACGCCGTCGTTCAAAAATTCGAATAACGCCTTGAACATACGGGTCGCCGCACCCGACGCCGGAACGAATTTCACGACCTTGCGCTGCGGACGGAGTTCCCGGTAAACCGCGCCGTAACGCCCGCAGCAGCCCCGTCGGCTTGCAGAATCCCGTCGCCGGCCACTGCCGCACGGCAAATATCCAGGTATGGAAACCCTTCTCTGAAACGGAGCATCTGCCGCTCCGCATCGGCGACGCACAGGCCGTGAGCGCCGATCTGTTCGATATCCTGTTCGGTAAACATTTTTCGTCGGATTTAAAAATTCACATTAAAAGTAATCATTTTTCCGCAAATATCCGCATCCGGGATTTTTACCGGCCGTCGGTCTGTAGCGGAACCGCCCGTCGGCAGTCGGTTTTGCAAAATCTGATTTATTGTCGTATGTTTGTTTAACAATAGCGTGTATGATGGAAGAAAACAAATCCCTCCGCGGACTGAACAGTTTCGGGGTGGACGTTTCGGCGCGGCGTTTCGCCGAATTCAGCGACCGGGCCGAACTGACCGCCCTGCTGGACAGCTTGCCGCCCGGCGAGAAATGGATGATCCTCGGCGGCGGTAACAACGTGCTGTTCACGGGCGATTACGACGGCACCGTGCTGCATCCCGCGTGCCGCGACATCGCGCAGGTTTTCGGACGACGGCAGGACGGTGCGCGTCGAGCCGGAGCCGGCGTCGAATGGGGACGACCTCGTCGCCTGGGCGGTGCAACGGATTGGGCGGTATCGAAAACCTGTCGCTGATCCCAGGCTATGTCGGGGCCGCGCCGGTACAGAACATCATCGGAGCGTACGGGGCCGAAGCGAAAGATACGATCGAAAGCGTCGAGTGCCTGCTGACCGACACGCGGGAAACCGTGACGCTGTCCAACGCGGAATGCCGTTTCGGTTACCGGGACAGCATTTTCAAACGGGAGCTGAAAGGCCGCGCCGTAATCCTGGCGGTTCAATTCGTCCTCGCGCGCGATCCGCAGTTCCGGCTGCGCTACGGAGACGTGGAGCAACAGGTCGAAGCGCTCGGCGGCGTATCGCTGGAAAATATCCGTCGGGCGGTCATCGCTATCCGAGCAGCAAGCTGCCCGATCCGAAAGTGCTGGGAAACGCCGGCAGCTTTTTCTAAAAAAATCCGGTCGTGTCGCAAGCGCAGGCCGATTTCCTGACGAAGAAATACCCGGACATGCCGCGCTACGCGACCGGAGAAGGCCGGGTGAAACTGGCGGCCGGCTGGCTGATCGACCGCTGCGGATGGCGCGGCTCAAGGCTCGGCCCGGCCGGCATCCACGAACGCCAGGCGCTCGTAGTGGTCAACCACGGCGGCGCTACGGGGAGCCGATATCGTCCGCCTCGCCCGTGCCGTTCAGCAGGATGTGCTCGAACGGTTCGGCGTAACGATCGACATGGAAGTAAATCTGATATAGATATGCTACAGGATAAATTTCGGGCTTACATCCGGGAACGGGGTCTGTGCACTCACGAAAACCGCATTCTGCTGGCCGTAAGCGGCGGCGTCGATTCGATGGTCATGCTGTCGCTGTTCGTCCGCGGCGGATACGAAGTGGGCGTGGCGCACTGCAATTTCCAGCTTCGCGGAGCCGAAGCCGACGAAGACGACTTACTGGTCGAACGCGAGGCGACCCGCTACGGAATCCCGTATTACGGCGTTCGCTTCGACACGATGGCGGAAGTCGCCGCGACCGGCGAATCGGTCGAAATGGCCGCGCGGCGGTTGCGCTACGAATGGTTTGACAAGCTATGCGAAGAGCGCCGCTACGACCGGGTCGCAATCGCACACCACGCCGACGACTCGGTGGAAACCTTTTTCATCAACCTGATCCGGGAACGGGGCTCCGGGGGCTGACGGGCATCGGCGTCGTGAACGGGCGCCTGATCCGGCCGCTGCTGTTTCGCAGCGCAAAGAGATCATCGACTACGCGCTGACCAACAAAATCCCCTACCGCGAAGATTCGACCAACGCGTCGACCAAATACCTACGCAATAAATTCCGGCTCGGCATCGTGCCGCGCATCAAGGGAGATCTCTCCGAAATTCACCGACACGATGGCGGCCAACGTCCGAACGGCTGACCTCGGCCCCAGAATTTCATCGACCGCAGCATGGAAGTGATCCGCCGCCAGCGCTCATACGCGACGAAACGCGCACCGTCGTCGATCTGTCGCGGATCGATCCGTCGCTGCCTGCCGATTTCGTCATCTTCGAACTGCTGCGCGGTTTCGGGTTCAACGGGAAGTCATCAACAGCCTTTACCGGGCATTCTGCGAAGGACACGGCTCCGGCAAGCGTTTCTTTTCGAAAGACAGCGTAGCTTACATCGACCGCGGTCGCATCCTGATCACCCCGATCCCCGACGACGAGGGCTGCACGACGGAAGTGACTCCCGAAACGACCCACATCTACTGCGGCGGCGCGTTGCTGACCTTCGAACGCCTCGAAGCAGACGACGTCGAATCGCTCCGCCAGCCCGAAAACGTAGCGCTGCTCGATGCGGACAAGTTGACCTATCCGCTAACGGTGCGCCGCTGGAACGAAGGGGACGCATTCGTTCCGTTCGGCATGGACAGCCGCAAGAAAATCAGCGATTTCCTGATAAACAACAAGGTATCGCTCCCGGACAAACGCCGCCAATTCGTCGTGACCAGCGAGAACGACATCGTATGGGTGGTCGGACGGCGCATCGACGACCGCTACAAAGTGGCGCCCGCTACGGAAAACGTGCTCCGGATCGTACGCGAAACGGACGTGGAGATTTAACGCCATTCGCCCGATAGCCGGGGCGACCGACAACTCTCCCCGGCGCTCGGCCTGCTGTTCGATCCCGAAGGCATCCTGATCGACCGGTGGCTCGATTACGGCAAGGGGGAGCCTGAAAAAGAGGATCGAAGAGCACATCCGGATGCAATAACGCATTCCGAACGGGACGACGTCATCCGTTTTCGAAAGGAATCGGTATATTAGCGGTCGGAAACACGATCCGTTCACCGAAAACGACCGAAATGTATATCGCACAACGCAAACGCAAAGAGAATATCGCCGAGTACATCCTCTATCTGTGGCAGTTGGAGGATTTTGCTACGCGCCCTGCAGTTCAGTCCCGAAGCGATCTATTCGCAACTGGTGCAGAAAAGCGAACTGGACGAAGCCAAAAAACAGGAGGTTTTCTTCTGGTACATGGATCTGGTAAACCTGCTGCGCAAAGAAGGCAAGGAGGAAAACGGCCATCTGGAACACACCCTGCATCTGATCGACGATCTGGATAACCTGCACAAACAGTTGCTGACGCTGCCCGTCGGCGAGAAATACCGTGCGCTCTACGCCGCGGTAGCCCCGAAATCCCGACGCTCAAAAGCAAACTCGGCAAACAGGACATCTCCGACGTGGAACTGTTCTTCCGGGCTCTGTATGCCGTTATGCTGTACCGGATCAAAGGCGATCGAAGCAGGAGAACGACATCCGCAACGTCATCGGCCTGATCTCGCCGGCAGTCGCCGAACTGGCCACCGTGTTCCACGCCGCGGAACGCGGCGAAACCGACCTGTTCGGCCCGAAAAAATAACCCGAAACCCGCCGACCGTGATCCTTTCGACCGCCTACCTCGGAAACGTCCAGTACTACACCAACTGCTGAGCGGCAAAGCCGTGATCGACCTGCACGAACACTACCGGAAACAGAGCTACCGGAACCGTTGCGATATCCTGACGGCCAACGGCACGAGCCCGCTGATCGTCCCGGTGCTTCAACCTTCGGGCCTGAAAAAAACCGACCCGGGACATCCGGATCGATTCGTCGAAAAAATGGCAGCACCAACACTGGCAGACGATCGTATCGGCCTACAGGAGTTCACCTATTTCGTTCACTACGAAGAACGGTTCGCTCCATTCTACCGGAAGCGTTACGAATTCCTGGCCGATCTGAATGCGGAATTGCAGCAAACGGTATTCGACCTGTTACAAACAGAGCCGGAGGTCGGATATTCAGAAAGTTACCTGCCGTGCCCGGCCCCCCGCCGAAGATTTCGGGACACGCTTTCCCGAAACCGGGCCTGCAACGCCCCGATCCGGCATTCCGGCCCGCAACCTATTACCAGGTTTTTCGCCGAACGCTACCCTTTCGCAGCGAACCTGTCGATCATCGACCTGCTGTTTTGCGAAGGGCCGGCCGCGACCGGGATCTTGCAGGACTCGACCGTACGTTAAGCCGTTCCGCCCCGGTCTATAATACCCGGATGTCGGCATAGTCGATACCCGTATCGCTACGGGCTTCCAGTGCGTTGACACCGCGTTTCAACTCGACGTTTTCCCACAAGAACACGCCGTTGGCGCCCGTTTTCTTTCCGAGCGAAGCGCCGTTGACCAGCAGTTCCACTTCCGGAGCATTCGAATAGACCCGGATCGTCTGGGTCGTTTTCACGCGCGGCGTCCAGCGCTTCTGCGCAATATAAACCATCGGTTCGGCCTTGTTCCAGTTGGCCTTATAGAAATAGAACGCATCCTTGCGGTACTTGCGGTCGAAAGTCACCAATCCCCGGTCGTCGATCCCGGTGCCTCGCCCCAGTCGCGCCCGGCCGCCCCGTAATCGAAACATATTGGCCACGAACCAGCCCCACAGAAACGGCGACGCGTCGACCAGCGGAAAGTACTGCTCGTGCAGACTGGTCTGCCAGCGTTCCGGATGCCAGTTGCCGAGGTAGTTGGGCCGGTAGAGCGAATCTTCCTGATGATAGATCGAAGCCCCCGCTCCGTACGTGATCCCGGAACACAGGCTCCCCCACTTTTTCTGCAACTGCTCGAGCCATATCTTCAGATCGCCCGGCATCCCCCTCCTTCCATCCGAACGGAAGATCCCAGACGATCAGGTCGGTCACGAAATTGATCGGGCCGTCCTGATTGCTTGTTGCCGTCGTCATCCGCGACGGGTCTTCCTGCATCGCCATCGCGTTGAGCCCTTTGATGTAGTCGGTCGGATCGTCGCCCCGCGGATCCTGGATCCGAAAAATACCCCAGAATACGACCGAAGGGTGGTTGAACTGCTGGAAAATCATTTCGTAAAGCTGCTGCTCGCCGTTGCGGCGGAAATCGTCCGTATGGATATACCCCTTTATCGGTCATATAAGCCGGCCCGATAAACGGCATTTCGCTCCAGACCAAGATCCCGCGGCGGTCGCACTCGTCGTAAAAGCCCGGATGATGCGGATAACCGGCAGCCCGGACGGCATTGGCGCCCATCTCGGTAATCAGATCCAGATCCTCTTTGATCTGGTACTGTTTCAACGCGATCCCCACCGACGCCCGGTCTTCGTAATGCACCACGCCGTGAATCCGATACGGACGGCCGTTCAGCAGGAATCCCTGCTTCGGATCGACGCTGAAAAAGCGCAGTCCGAGCGGCACCGTAACCTCGTCGCACACGCGTCCTTCGTCGGCCAGCTGCACGCGCACGGTATACATATACGGATTCTCGACGCCATCCCACAACGTCGGATTTCCTACGATCACCGGTACGGTCGCCGATCCCCGACCGTCCCCCGCGATTTTGACTTTCGCACCTTGCACGACCACCGTATCGCGGTTCGGCGTTTCGACGGCCAGATTGACCGTAAGGGTCTTACCGGCCGCGCCGCGCACCCTCACGACCGTCTCCAGATCGGCTTTCTCGCGGGAGACCTCTTTCTGGTGGACATAAACGCCCTCAGACGCGTAATCGTCCACGGCGATATGCGACGGATCGGTTACGATCAGTTCGACATCGCGGTACAATCCCCCGTAAACGTTGATGTCCCCGGCGGTCGGAAGCACGTCGAGCCGCGGAGCGTTATTGACGATCACCCACAGCGAGTTGTTCTCGCCGTATTTCAAGTAATCGGTCAGATCGAACGTGAATGCGCTGTAACCGCCCCGGTGTTCGCCGACATAGCGCCCGTTGACGATCAGGTCGGCCACGGTTCCGGCCCCGCCGAAGCGGACGAAAATCCGCCGACCGGCCCACTCTTTCGGTACGGCGATATCTTTCATGTAATTGCCTACCCCCGGAAATAGTCGTTCCGGCCGCTCAGGGCGTCGTTGTTCCACATGTGCGGCAGGTTCACGCCCTGCGCCCGGTCGCTGGAACCTTCGGTATGGCTGAAAAACGCCAATCCCTGTTTATATTAATCACGTCTCTTGCAAGACAATTGCGTCAGCATAAACACCCCTGCGATCAAAATCCAGATTCTTTTCATATGCGTTGCATTTGAGAGCAAATTTAATAAATAACGAATAAATCCCTATATTTGGTACAAATATTCGGCCGTCCGTCTTCCGGCGCCGTCCGGAAATACGGGAACCGGGCCGATCGCCGGGCAGCCCGCAGCCGGATACGGAACACGGACGCACGAGAACGCAAGCATGAACGGATTCGATATCATCCTGGGCATTCCATTGCTCTACGCCGCATACAGGGGATTCCGCGAAGGAATCATCGTGCAACTGGGCGGAATCGCGGGACTCTTCATCGGAGTCTATTTCGCATTCCGCCACAGCAGCGCGGTAGGCCAATGGCTGCATACCGATCCGCCGATCGCCGCAGCCGTCGGATTCGTCGTAATACTGCTGGCGGTACTGTTGGTCATGGCGCTGTTGGGACACCTGATCAAAGGAATTTTCAAACTCGCCGGACTCGGCCCGATCGACGCGATCGGCGGCATTCTGCTGGGCGTGTTCAAAATGGCCGTCATTCTCAGCCTGTTGCTATATGCGTTCGAAAACCGTCAACAGCACGACCCGATGGGTCGAAAACGACCGTTACACCGAAGCCGCGTCTACAAGCCGGTACGGAGCACGACCGCGCTGCTTTTCCCGTACCTCGACCTGATGAAAAACAAAATAACCGGCAATAACGACTGACGCCTATGGAATCCGCACGTTCGGCATTGGATCGACACGCCGGGCATCAAGGGGTTCGGACTGATCGACATCGACGAGGCCGAGCTGTGGCACTATTTTCCCGAGATGATGCGCGTTGCGCCCGCCTGCCGCTTCTACAACTGCACCCACACCCACGAGCCGGGCTGTGCGGTGACCGAAGCCGTGAAGGCGGGCGAAATCGCCTGGCCGCGTTACGAAAGCTACCTGAAAATCCGCGATGAAGATGAAAAATACCGCAAATAACGACTCCCCGGGACCGGACTTCGATTTCGGTCCCGATGCCGCACACGCCGCTGAGCGCATCGCCTGCCTCGCCGGGTTTATGACGCCGGAACGGTATGCCGTTTTGCGGAAGACGGTCTCCATGCGCACACGCTACATGACGGTGCTGGCCGAGAACATGTACCACGGGCAGAATGCCGCGGCGCTGATCCGCCATTGCGAGGCGTTCGGCGTGCAGGAGATGCACACCGTGGAGACGCTCTGCCCGTTCGAACCCAATCCCGACATTGCGCGCGGCACGCACCAGTGGGTCGACGTGCGCCGCCACGCCTCGACGGGCGAGGCCGTCGCCGCCCTCAAGGGGGCGGGCTACCGGATCGTGGCCACGACGCCCCACCGCGAGGACGCGACGCCCGAGACGTTCGATGTCGGGCGGGGACCTTTCGCGCTGGTCTTCGGGACGGAACACGCCGGGATTTCCGACGAGGTGATCGCTTCGGCCGACGAATTCCTGCGCATCCCGATGTGCCCGCGGCGATAGCGACTGTCCGGCCACCTCGACTTCCCCGTCGATTACGAACACGTAAACCCCGAAACTGCCGGGCGATTTGAGCGCATACTCCGCGCGCGTACCCGCTTCGAGCTCTCCCACGAGAACCAAGCCTGCTGGTAAATCCACAGCCCGCCGTGTCCGTCGCCCGGATAAGGCGAGACGATCACGCAGAGCCTCGTTCGGACGGATCAGGTCGGAAATCACGGCATTTTCGTAGCGGGGTTTCACGCCTTCCCGATCGGGGAATACCCATATCTGAAGAAATTCGACATTTTGCTCGCGGCTCTGGTTGTATTCGCTGTGGTGCAGCCCGGTGCCGGCGCTCATCACCTGATTTCGCCGGTGGTGATCGCCGAAACGTTCCCCATGCTGTGTCTTTATGTTCGAGCGTCCCGCTCAGCGGGATCGAAACGATCTCCATCTCGCGGTGCGGATGCAGGTCGAACCCCATTCCCGGAGCGACCGCGTCGTCGTTCAAAACCCGCAACGCCCCCGAAATGGATGCGCGCGGCATTGTAATAACTCGCAAAACTGAACGTATGGTGGGTCTTCAGCCATCCGTGATCGAAATAACCCCGCGTAGGAGCTTTGTGCAACAGTATATTCATAATTCTGAAATATTAATATTCAATATATAACCTGTCAACTATCAAATAGTTTGCCAACTTTAACATTCACGCCGGCCGCACGCCTCCGCTCCAGGTAACGTTCGGTCAGCCTCGAAACGGCATAACGATCCAGCTCCGCTTCCGGCACCCTCAGAAAGCCGGACAGCGAATCCGGAATCCGCTCCAGTTCGATCTCCTGAAAGCAAGCGTAAATAATCCGGTGCGACAGTACGTGCCGCGGCATCGCCGTCCGTTACCCGATCCGCATCCGCCGTTCGCCGCCGAACCACGCTTTCCATGCGGAAGTCCGCTGCAACGCGTCGAACTCGGTCTCCCGCATCGGTCTCGATCAGCGGAAATTCGTACAGGTTGCGCCAGATATCCTTCTCGGTACGCTGCCGCAACAACAATGTCCCGTCGCAGCGGATGCACAAGTAATTGAAGTAACGCGGCCGCACGGCCGCTTTGCCGCGTTTCACCGGACGCCGGCCAACCGTGCCGTGCGCCTGCGCCAGACAGCGGTCGGCCAGCGGACACGCCCCGCAATCGGGACGCTGCGGCACGCATTGCAGAGCCGAACTCCATCGTAGCCTGGTTCTGCAGGCCCGACGTACCGGATCGAGCAACGACTGCGCCAATTCGGCGAAGTAGCGTTTGCCCGCCGCATCGTCCACCGGCAACTATCGTCGTACACGCGGGAAAGCACCCGATAAACATTGCCGTCGACCGCCGCATAAGGCAGCTAAGCGAACGAACAGATCGCGGCAGCGGTATAATCCCCACCCCGCACAGCGAACGCACCGCCTCGTAGTCCTCCCGAAACCGGCCTCCGAAACGCGCCATGATGTCTTTCGCTGCGGTATGCAGGCTCCGCGCGCGGCTGTAATAGCCGAGTCCCTGCCACAGTTTCAGCACCTCGTCCTGCGGAGCTTCGGCCAGCGAGCGCACGTCCGGAAAACGGGCGACGAACCGGCGGAAGTAATCCAGTCCCTGCGCCACGCGGGTCTGCTGTAAGATAACCTCCGACAACCAGATCAGATACGGATCGGACGTTTCGCGCCACGGCAATCGGCGGTGATTGTCCGCATACCAGCGGATCAGTATGTCTGCGAAACCGTCCGTCATCCGATCAGGTCGGCCGTCACGGCCCGCGTAAAACGAATCAGATCGCCGGGAGCCAGCTTCAACTGCAATCCCCGCACCCCGGCGCTGACATAAATCGTATCGTAATCGAGGCAACTGCGATGAATAAACGTCGGAAACCCTTTTTTCATCCCTGACGGGCGAACATCCGCCGCGGATATATCCCGTTACCGGCAGCAGTTCCTTCATGTGCAACATCTCGACGCGTTTGTTGCCGGACGCCTGCGCGGCGGCTTTCAGGTCGACCTCGGCATCGCCGGGAATCACGCACACCAGAATCCCGTTGCGATCGCCGCGCAACACCAGCGTCTTGAACACCTGGCCGACCGGCTCGCCGAGCTCTTCGGCGACGTGCGCGGCGGCCAGATTCTCTTCGTCCACCCGGTAAGGGATCAACTCAGGCGATCTTCGCCCGGTCGAGCAGGCGGGCGGCATTGGTTTTATTGATTTTACGGACACGGCTTACGACTCTTTCGCACGAAGGTAAAAACTTATTCGTCGAAAATCGAAAACAGGCGTACCGATTCCGGTATTAAAGTTGTATCTTGGAGGGTGTTTTTCACCGAGTACAAACCTTTAAATTTTAAAATTATGGATAATTGGAAAATCACGTTCGGGGGCAAACCCATGACGCTCGTGGGCAAACACCTCGCCGCCGGAGACCGGGCTCCGCTTTTCGAAGTAATCGATCAGAACCTGCAGCCCGTATCGCTGACGCAATACAAAGACAAAACGGTCGTCATCAGCGTATTCCCGTCGGTGGACACTTCGGTCTGCGCCCTGCAAACATCCGTTTCAACCGCGAAGCCACCAAACTGGACGGCGACGTGGCGATCCTGTCGCTATCGGTCGACCTGCCGTTCGCGCAAAACGTTTCTGTGCCGCCGAGAACATCGACAACGTGTACGTCTATTCGACTACCGCGACCTGGACTTCGGCATGAAGTACGGATTCGTCATCAAAGAACTGCGGTTGCTGTCGCGCGGAGTCGTCGTGATCGATAAGAAAGGGCTGATCCGCTACATCGAATACGTGCCGGAAGTGACGCACGAACCCGATTACGAAGCCGCGCTGAAAGTGGTCAGGAGTTGAAATAGCCGGATTTCCCGGTTCCGTGCAAAAACCGCGGGAAGGTCGCCGTCAACGGTCGCCTTCCTGCGGTTTTACGATGATAAAGGAAGGCAGCGCATGCAACAGCGCCCGTTCGTTGCGCAGGATGTACTGCCAGGCGGAATAGCTGATCAATACCAATTGCTTGCCTTTCAGCCGCGCGGCCAGTGGTTCCTGCGGATCGCCTATCGTAAAACGACCGGATTTGCCTGCGGAATCTTTGTCCAGGAACGGGGAGTCGCCGTTGACCGAACTCAGTTCCACCGCAGCCGGTCGGACATCGACCCAACCAGCGACAGCAGGCTCCGGTCGCGCTCGTCGCGCAGGATCACGCCGGCGTCGGTAACGGAGTCGATGTCGCGGTTCACGAAGACTCCGGAAAGGAGTGCATATTCTGGAACAACACGCGGATCTTGTCCTGCGTCAGTCCCGGCGACAACCATTTGCCGCCCTTCGACAGCAGGGCGTTCAGCCGACGCGGCGGATCGAGATAACTGCGTAGGAAAGCCGGCCCTACGCCCGTCAGCACGAAATCGTAATGTTCGTCGTCGGCCAGCGCGCAAAGGTCTTCGGTATAGTGGTCGGTAACGCGGTAACGCATATTATCCACCCGCAACCCGAGACGTTTGGCCTCGGGCTCGAGCAGGCTGAAACTCTCTTTCGAATAGTCGCTCGCATTGAGCGGGTTGGTCTCGGTGCCTATCGTATAGTGGATCGCCGTCACCTTAGCGTCTTTCAGCACACGACCGTACAGCAGGCGCACCAATTTCAGGAACAGCGGCCCGCTTTCGGGATTGGCGAACGAAATCAGTGATACGCGGATGCCCGTTGCGGGTCGGCCTCACCTTGCGCGATTTATACCCCGCGATCTTTTCGATCAGCGCCAGCAGCGGCGTAGCCATAAAGGTCGTGAACAGCGCCATGATCACGAAAATCACGAACAGCGACGACGGATGATCCCCATCTCGTAACCGATGTTCAGCACAATCAGTTCCAGCAGTCCGCGCGTATTCATCAGCACGCCGATCGACAGGCTGTCCTTCCACGACTCGCCGACCAACCGCCGAGAACGGCGCCGATCAGTCGGCGATCGACACGACGATGAACAGCGCGCAGATTCCCCACAGGTGAGGCGTATTCAGCAGGCCGATCTCCGTACGCAAACCCGTAAAGACGAAAAAAACAGAGGCAGAAAAAGCACTAATGCGACATCCCTCGATCTTCTCGGTCATCACACGGCGGAAACCTCAGGTTCGCCGGCATAACCACCCCTGGCCAGAAAGCGCCGAACAGCGCATGGATCCCGAGGATTTCGGTAATGTAGGACGAAAATGATCAGCACCAGAAAAATAAAGGCGACCAGCGTTTTGCTGACCGTCTCCTGTTTGTTATAAAACTCCCCGATCTTGCGCAGGAAAGGCTTGACCAGGTAGAACATGAACAAAATATACAGCGCCGTCAGCACGATGGTGAAAAACGCGCTGGTCACGCTGCCGGCCCGCCACGGCGATCACCGCCGCCAGCAGGCACCATGCCGTCACGTCGTTGTTGGCGGCGCTGGCGATCGCCAGCATCCCCATCGGCGTCTTGCTCAGATTCCGCCCTGAACGATCCGCGCCAGCACCGGAAACGCCGTAATGCTGACCGAGATGGCCACGAACAGCGCGAAAGGCACGAACGAAGCGTGCCGCGCCCCGAACTCAGGATAGACCACATAGGGCGAGCCCCATTCCCATCAGGAACGGCACGATGATGCTGGCGTGGCTGATGACCAGCGTTTCGCTGGCTTTGCGGCGGATGACGCCCAGGTCAAGCTCCATCCCGATTACGAACATAAAGAGCACCAAGCCGATCTGGCTGATGATATTGGAGCGGAACGAGCGAATCGGGATCGAACAGAAAGCGAACGTCTCGGGCGACAGGTGCCCGAGTACGGACGGTCCGAGCACGATACCGGCGACGATCTCGCCGATCACCCCCGGCTGCCCGAGGTATTTGAAAAGATAAGAAAAGATACGTACCGTGATCAGAATAGCGATGACCTGCAGCAGCAACAGCGACAGCGGGTGCTTCAGGTTTATCGTCAGCGTGTCGTACAGCAAGCCGACCGGCGAATCCTCCCCGGAAGGCGCCGCTCCCGGCCCGAGACCGTCGAGCATGACCCAAATGCACGATCCATCAGCAGCAGCGCCGCAAACGCGGCAAGCATCAGCCCGTAGATTATGTAGTTGCGTTTTTGCCTTCATAGACCTGTTCCGTCGGGATTCCCGTTCCAACAAAGGTAAGTTTATTTCGGAACTTTTACAAGGGCGAAATACTCCTTTTCGGACGAATCAACGGGAAGCGGAACCGCGTCCGGCCCGGCTTCCAACTGCGCCCTCGACTTGCTGATCGTCACGATATACACCCCCGCGAACACCAGCAGCACGGCAACGCCCTTTGAGCCATCCGAACGTATCCATTCCCAGCGAAACGGCGACCAGCGTGGCGACCAGCGGCTGCACGTATTGTAGGAACTGGCCACCGTCGGGCGCAGGTTCTTCTGGCCGATCGGCATCAGCAGGTAGGCCAGGAACGTGGCGCCCAGCACGACGTAAGCGATCTGGGCGTAATCCGCCCAGCCGAGTTCCGCCCAGCCGACCGCCTTCAGGTCGGAGTAACCGAACGGCAGGCAGCACGCCGTCGCATAGAGAAACATCCATTTCATCAACGTAACCGGCGAATAGCGGCTAATTAGTTTTTGAATACCACGAAATAGGTCGCAAACGACAATTGGGCGAAAAGACACAGCAGGTCGCCGGAAACGGAACCGCTGCCCGTCCGGCCGGAAACCAGGTGCGCGCCCGAAAGGGATCAGCAGCAGCGCGCCGGCGGCGCCGACGACGACACCCAGGATTTTCTTGCCGGTGATCGGTTCCCGCAGGTACAACGCGGCAATGACCATCACGAAGATCGGTGGTAGTGGTCACGACGCTGGCGTCGATCGGCGAGGTCTTGGACACGCCGAGCACATAGGTTCCCTGATTCAGCACGATCCCGAGCAACGACGCGAAGAAAAACAGCAGCAGGTCGCGCGGCGGCATTGCGTGCTCGCGGCGCGTAAACAGCGACGCGATCCAGAACACGACGGCTCCTCCGCCCATCCGCATCATCGTCAGCGCATAAGCGCTGACGAGTCCCGTCCCGAACAGCGATTTCGAAACGGGCGCGAGCAGGCCGAACGTAATGCACGCCCCGAGCATCGCGGCATGTCCCCTGAAATTTTTATCTTCGATTAAATTCGACATTCGAAACCAAAATTAAAAAACAAAGTAGGACAAAACCGGCGAAAATCGAACGCTCCCAACGGCATTCCGGCTTCCGCACCGACGGAATCGGTCTCAACGACCATCAATCGTCTGATTTACAACCTCCGTAGCGCCATCCCGCTGCAAATTTAGCCAATTTCCGGGAAACCGGACGGATCGACCGCAAAAAGAATTCCATACCCGTCTGCCCATCGAGCCGATCGTACTCCGTTCCGACGTCTTTCCCAGCGAGTCGCCCTCCCTCCCAGACCGTTCCGCACTCCGTTTCCGCGCCTTTTCGCAACCCTAATTTCCGCCCGCAAGTCGTTTTCCGTTTCCCGGGCTCCGGATTCGAAACGCGTCATATCGTTTGCGTTTATCCGCCGTTTTACCTGTTTCGGCACAATCTGCCGGAGCGAACAAAGGCAATCTTTTTCGAGACTCGTTTTTCGACGGCAATCCTCAAAAAATCAAAAAAGCATTACCTTTGCGATCCGCTTTTTTTTCGCACAAAAATCGACTGCCGAACAACAATCGCTTTTCCCGATGAAACCGACCTACAAACAGATTTGGCTCATTACCTATCCGATCCTGATCAGCCTGCTGATGGAGAACCTGATCGGACTGACCGACACCGCTTTCCTGGGCCGCGTCGGAGAAGTGGAACTGGGCGCTTCGGCGCTCGCGGGAGTCTATTACATGGCTATTTTCATGATCGGGTTTCGGGTTCAGCATCGGAACGCAGATTCTGATCGCACGGCGGAACGGCGAAAAAGCGTACGCGGATATCGGCCCGCTGCTGCAACAGGGAATCCTGTTCCTGTTGCTGCTGGCTGCCGTCATGTTCGTCGTCTCGCGGACGTTCACGCCGGTCGTGCTGCGCTGGATCATCGACTCCGGCCCGGTCTGCGACGCGGCGATCAGCTATACGAACTGGCGCGTTTACGGCTTTTTCTTCTCGTTCGTCGCCGTTATGTTCCGGGCGTTCTACGTCGGCACGACCAATACGAAGATACTCACGGCCAATTCGGTCACGATGGTGCTGACCAACGTGGCGCTGAACTACGCGCTGATCTTCGGTAAATTCGGACTTCCGGCCATGGGCATCGCCGGAGCCGCTATCGCATCGTCGGCCTCGGAACTGGCTTCGGCGCTCTTTTTCATCCTCTACTCGTGGCTGAAAACCGACCACCGCAAATACGGGCTGTTCCGGTTCGCCCGTCCCCGTCCCCGGCTGCTCGGACGGATGCTGAACGTCTCGGTGTGGACGATGCTGCAATCCTTCGTCTCGGTCGCCACGTGGTTCCTGTTCTTTCTCGCGGTCGAACACCTCGGCGAGCGGCCGCTGGCCGTCAGCAACATCGTACGCAGCATATCCGGGATTATCTTCATGGCGGTCAGCGCCTTCGCCTCGACCGCCAGTTCGCTCGTGAGCAACCAGATGGGAGCGGGACAGCAAACGCTCGTAATGCCTACCGTCCGTCGGATCGTCGGCATGTGCTACCTGACGATCGCTCCGCGGCTCTGCTGTTCGCGCTGTTTCCGACCGCCGTACTGCGTATTTACACCGACAGCATCCCGCTGATCGACAGCTCGGTGTCTTCGTTGTGGGTCATGCTGTCGGCTTACCTGCTGACCGTGCCGGCGATCATCCTGTTCAACACGGTTTCGGGAACGGAAACACCCGCTCGGCGCTGGCGCTGGAAATGACGACGCTGCTGATCTATATCCTCTATACGCTCCACGTAGTGATCTACCTGCAGGCCGACGTCGCGGTCTGTTGGACGACGGAGCACGTATACGCGATCGTAATGTTGTTGCTGGCCTGCCGATACCTGAAAAAAGCCGACTGGCAGCACAAAAAAATATAAAGCCATGAAAATCGTCACCTACAACGTCAACGGACTGCGCAGCGCGCTGTCGAAAGGACTGACCGACTGGATCGCCGCCGAACGGCCCGACATCCTGTGCCTGCAGGAGACCAAGGCGCAGCCGGAGCAGATCCCGACCCTCGAACTGGAAGCGCTGGGATACCGTTGCTATTTCTTCTCGGCCGTCAAAAAAGGGTACAGCGGCGTGGCGATCCTGACCCGCCGGAACCCGACCGCGTGGCGGCGGGCATGGGTATCGAAAAATACGATGCGGAAGGGCGTTTCCTGCGCGCCGACTACGGCGAGCTGTCGGTCGTCAGCGTCTATCACCCGTCCGGAACTTCAGGCGACGAACGCCAGGCGTTCAAAATGCAGTGGCTCGAAGATTTTCAGCGATACGTATCGGAACTCGTAAAGAGCGGCCGCAGTTGATCCTGTGCGGCGACTACAACATCTGCCACCGGCCGATCGACATCCACGACCCGGTGCGCAATGCCTCGAGCAGCGGTTTCCTGCCCGAAGAACGCGAATGGATGAGCCGCTTCCTGGACAGCGGCTTCATCGACACGTTCCGGCTGTTCAACCACGAACCGAATCAGTACACCTGGTGGAGTTTCCGCGCCAACGCGCGGGCGAACAACAAAGGCTGGCGGATCGACTACGCGATGGCGTCGAAGCGGCGCGCCCGCTGCTAAAAAACGCCTGGCTGCTGCCCGACGTGCGCCATTCGGACCACTGCCCGGCCGTACTGGAGATTACGATCTGAAAATCCCAGCACCATCCCCAAAAACTCATATTATTTGCATTTAATTATATTTATTATTACATTTAAAAATACGCTTTGTTTAAACCATGAACTATATCGTCATGAAAAAGACTTTATTATTTATTCCATTATTCGCAGGCATTGTCGCTATCAGCGCTGTAACCTTTACAAAAAATGCGGACGTAAAAACTATTTTCGCTTCGAATCCTGAAGCTATGACACAAATCGAAAGCGGCGATAGTTATACAGGATGTGTTGTAGGAGGGGGATCGGAGGCACCTGAATACGTATTGTATTGTGGAACTTGTGATATGTACCACGTAAGCAGAGGCGGAGACGGCCTTTGCAAAAAACAATAATATTTCAATCTTAATTCAAGACAAAGTACCTTATTAAGGTACTTTGTCACATTACGCTAATCCATGAAATCATTCAAAACGATTATCGGCATAATGGGGATGGTTCTTTTTATGCGGATGCAATAACCGGCATCGACACGTTATTCTGCCGATCGAAAAACCAGAACTATTACGGGTCGAAGATTCCGTACGAATCGAAAACAATTGCGCCTACGACATGGCTTTATACGATTCGGCGATCGTCCTCGTCAATTATTGCGGACGGAAATTCTTCAGCCTTTTCGAAACGAAGTCGCTGAAACCGATATGCTCATTCGGAACGAAAGGAAAAGGCCCGAACGAATTTCAGATGCCGCAACGCGACCGTTCGACAGGTTCCGCCGAAGATTCCGTTCTCGGGATCTACGATGCGCATCTGGTCTTTACGAAAGAGATCCACGTGCGATCTTTACTGCGCGACACGGCTGTTCTCAATATCCAAGGAGAACATACCTACAAAGCCTACGATACAACAAAGATATCAACCGCCTGAACGATACGTTATACGCAGGAATTTTAGCAGACGCTCCCCTGGGCCCCGTTGCAATTTACGACACGAAAACGATCAAACCTTGTGGGGGAATACGACCTGGGGTTCGCAATGCCCGTAAAGGCTAATCCTTACGGGATATGCTACGGTTTCCTATGCGCTAACCCGGGGAAAGGGATCATGGCGAGAGCCTATAAATACCTGGACATGATCCAACTATTCTCCCAGGAAGGTCGTCTTGTGAAAAGCATTTGCTTCTCTGAACCGCAATTACCCATTTTGAACACGCAGGGGAATTGGCCGGAATCGTCCGCCGTAAACTATGCGCTCGGGTTATTCGGCACGCCCGATCGCTTTTTCGTGCTGCGCTACACGAATCCTTACGGCGAAATCAAAAACAGAACCGCCACGCCGACGATCCTCGCTTTCGACTGGGACGGCCGCCTGACCGCCGCTTAAGACTGCCAACGCTCGATCACGCAGTTTTGCGTAGACGAAACCGGTAAAAAATATACGGCTTGCTCGATATGCCGGACATCGAGCATACGCAACTTTACCGGTTTTCTTACTAAATGCCGAACACGCCATGAAGAACACATTCATCGTAGGCATGATATTGCTGAATGCCTTTTGCTTTATGCATTGATCCGGACCGGATCGGCCGCAAAACAACGGATGATCGCCGGCGCAGACACCTCGGTCTGTGCGATGGAAAATGGGTCATCAGGGAGAGTACGCTGTTGAGCGTCCGGTATGCAGGCCGCCCGTTTTTCATTTCGGACAGCGCGCGGGCGTTGCTGGCCCCCTATTCGGCCGACTCGTCGAAACTGTTCGTGCGCATACAATTCCCTTCCTGCGAACGCTGCATATCACAACTCGTCCGAAGCCTGAAAAGAAACGAAAACCGGTTGGGTACGACAAATATAATTCTGGTCACCGAATTCCACGACGACGACGAGGTCGCCGAATTCGTTCGGAGGTACGACCTCGGCGGGTTCCGTTTGTTCAATATCCCGGAGTTGGAACTGTGTCTCGACCTGAAAAACTTTATCGGCTCGTATATGTTCACATTATCGCCGGACTTCCGCGCAGAGAATCTGCTGGTTTGCTCCAAACACAACGATTACATGCACGACGACTATTTCACCCAACTGCCGGGACGGGCGGAATAATGAATCATATATTTCCTATTTTTACCGCTGAATGGAGCAGCGGAAGATCATACACATCGACATGGATGCGTTCTACGCGTCGGTCGAACAGCGCGACCACCCCTGAATACCGGGGCCGTCCGTTGGCCGTAGGCCGTCCCGAAGGCCGCGGCGTGGTCGCCGCGGCCAGCTACGAGGCGCGGCGCTACGGCATCCGTTCGGCCATGCCGTCCGTTACGGCCCGAAGGCTGTGTCCCGAATTGATTTTCATTCCCGGACGGATGGAAGTCTACCGCGAAGTGTCGCGGCAGATTCACCGGATTTTCCGCGAATACACCGACCTGGTCGAGCCGATCGCATTCGACGAAGCTTTTCTGGACGTTACCCGGAACAAAAAGGGAATCCCGCTGGCGGTGGACGTCGCCGGGCCGTCAAACGACAAATCCGCGACGAACTGGGACTGGTCGCATCGGCCGGAGTATCCTACAATAAATTTCTCGCCAAGATCGCTTCGGACTACCGGAAACCGGACGGACTCTGCACGATCCATCCCGACCGCGCCGCCGCTTTCATCGCGCGCCTGCCGATCGAAGCGTTCTGGGGATCGGCCGCGTCACGGCACGCAAGATGCACGAAATGGGAATCCACGACGGCGCTGCGCTGCGAGAGTGCCCGCCGGATTTTCTGACCGAACGGTTCGGAAAAAGCAGGACGCCTTTATTACGAATTCGCCCACGGCATCGACCTGCGACCGGTGGAAGCGAGCCGCGTCCGCAAATCGGTCGGATGCGAAACCACCTTCCCGTACGACCTGACCTCGTTCGACGCGATGACGGACGAACTGTATAAACTCGCCGCCAAACTGAACGGGCGTCTCGACCGGGCCGGATTTCGCGGCAATACGCTGACGTTGAAAATCAAATTCGCCGATTTCCGGCTGCAAACCCGCAGCCTGAGCCCGGGATACGAGCTGTTCGCATCGGCCGAAATTTTCCCGCTGGCGACTGCGCTGCTGCGCGATGCCGGCATCGAAGGACATCCGGTACGGCTGCTCGGCCTGTCGGTCGGAAACCCGACCCACCCGGTGCAGCACGAACTGTACCGGCAGTTGAGCCTCGACCTCTGACTGTCATGTTACAGGTCGTATTTCAGCAAGTCGCGCATCGAAATCACTTTACATTTGCGCTCCTTCAACATGCTCAATAATTTTTCGAAATTCTCGGGCGAAGTGCTGACGAAATCGTGCGCGAGGTCGGGCACCCCGTGCAGGCAGAAAATCACGACCTGCCCGTCGCGGGCCTCGTCCAGCGCTTTTTCGAAAAATTCGGGCGTCTCGAACCGCGCGTCGACCACGCCGTAACTCGGCATCAGCATTTTATCCGACACTCCTTTCACATAAGGTTTATCCCCGCCGTGACGGGCCAGCTTATAGCCTCGCTCTTTCAGGACGGCGATCCCCTCCGACTGTTGTCGTAACCGGGATAAGCGTAAGTCACCGGGCGCGGAATGCCGTACAACGCGCATTTATCTTCGATGTAGGCCGTTTCCGAACCGATCTGCTTACGGGTCATTTGACTCATCTGCCCGTGACTGCGGCTGTGGTTCCCCGATCTCGAAGCCCATTTCGTCCAACTCCCGGATTTGATCCCAGCTCATATACTTGGTTTTGTCCTCGAAACCCGGAAATTCGCAAACGTAGAACGTCGCGCCGAATCCGTATTTATGCAGCAACGGAGCGACCACTTCCCGCTGGCCCGCCGTCGCATCGTCGAACGTCAGCACGACGATCCGGCCTTTCAACGGCTTCAGGCGTTTGGCCGTTTTTTTTCCGCTACCGCCGTCACCGCAATGACGACCGATAACAACAGTAAAAAAATCGTTTCATCATCCATGCTATTTTTTGGAAAACCTCCCGGCACGTAACGCGCCGCCGTTTCCAGAACCTTACTCTGAACTTACTTCCCGTACAGGCTGCGCGCGATTCCCATTTCGAGCCCTCTCCAGTTCGGCCAGGCCGCGCAGGCGGCCGATGCAAGAATAGCCCGGATTGGTCTTCTTGCGCAGGTCGTCGCACATCTGATGCCCGTGATCGGGACGCACCGGAATCGATACGCCGCGACGTTGCTGCAACGCCAACAACGCCTTCATCACGCCGTACATATCCACGTCGCCTTCGAGATGGTTCGCCCGTAAAATTACCTTCGTCGTCGCGGCAGGTACTGCGCAGATGGACGAACCCGACGCGATCGCCGAATTCTTCCATCATGGCGGCCAGTTCGTTGTCGCTGCGGACGCCGAACGATCCGGTATAAAGGCAAAGTCCGTTCGAACGGTTCGGAACGGCCGCAATCAATGCACGAAAATCGTCCGCCGTGCTCAGAATACGCGGCAAGCCGAGAATAGGATAAGGCGGATCGTCCGGATGGATCACCAGTTCGACGCCCGCTTCATCGGCCACCGGAGCGATCTCGCGCAGAAAAAGCGACCAGGTGTTCGTGCAGCCGGGCGGCGTCGATCCCCTTGTACCTGGCCGAGCGCCCCGCGGAATTGTTCGATCGTAAAACTTTCCTCAGCGCCGGGCAATCCGGCGATCATGTTCCGGGTAAGCCGCTCGCGTTCGACCGCATCCATCCGGTCGAAGCGTGCTTCCGCCTTCGCGCGCTCCTGCGACGTATATTCCGCCTCCGCCCCGGACGCTGCAGAATAAACAGGTCGAACGCCACGAACGCCGCCCGTTCGAAACAAGCGCTTTCGAACCGTCCGGCAACGTATAGGCCAGGTCGGTGCGCGTCCAGTCCAGCACCGGCATAAAATTATAGGTAACGGTACGAATACCGCAGGCGGCCAGGTTGCGCAGGCTCTGCTTGTAATTTTCGATATACCGCTGAAATTCCCCCGGTGCGGGTTTTGATCCGCTCATGGGACCGGAACACTCTCGACGACGCTCCATACCAACCCGGCATCGGCAACCGTCCGCTTTGTCGTTTGCGGATCTCTCATCGACGCTCCATGTCCCCCGTTGGGAATATGATGCAACGCCGTTACCACGTCCCGTAGCCCCGGCCTGCCGGATATCCCAAAGGCCGACCGGATCGTCCGGCCCGTACCAGCGCCATGCCTGTTTACACAAATACATATTCTTTATCCGTTATGGATTCCCTTATCGCAAAATACGATTTCCGTTCTAAATCGAAAAAGCGTCAGAAAACCGCCGTCGATAACCGTGACCGTGCGAGACGAAACGCGAGGCATCGCTGGCGAGCGCCACTGCAGCGTACCGAGCAACTCTTCGGGTTCGCCGAAGCGGCGGAACGGCGTATGGCCGAGGATCGCCTCGGAACGCGGCGTCAAGCTGCCGTCCGGATTGGTCAGCAGCGCACGGTTTTCGGTCAGGAAAAGCCCGGAGCGATCGCATTCACCCGGAAGCCGTCGCCGTACTTCAGCGCCAGTTCGCCGCACAGGTACTTCGTAAAGTTGACTACCGCCGCCTTAGCCACTCCGGTACCCGGCTACCCGGCTCAGCGGGCGGATCACGCCGATCCGGACGCGATGTTGATGATCGAACCGCCGCGGGCCGCAACCATCGCGCGGGCGAACGCCATATCGTCGGCAGCACTCGT
>VOFG01005041.1_pt1 | contig 63517 bp, 69 predicted proteins | sample 5384171 | NCBI WGS metagenome assembly VOFG01 (sample SAMN12384726, study PRJNA508395) | human gut metagenome | isolation source: healthy gut F | host: Homo sapiens
TGCTGGATTCTATTAGCCAAATATAATTTGAAAATGCTCATACTTACTTGTGGAGTCAATGGAAGTTATGTCTTTACTCCTGGAGTTGTTTCTTTTATTGAGACTCCCAAAGTAATAGTGGCAGATACTGTAGGAGCCGGAGATTCATTTACAGCCAGTTTTATTGCATCAATATTAAAGGGAAAATCTGTAGAGGAAGCTCATCGGTTGGCAGTAAATGTTTCGGCTTACGTATGTACACAAAATGGGGCAATGCCACAATTACCAGATTATTTTATCAAATGATAGATTATGAACAAATACATAGGTTTATTACTAATGTTGTTTTCATTGGAGGCAACTGCACAACTTCATATGAAGGCGAATTTACAAACGAACCATCTGTGGCGTGGAATAGAGGTAGCAGATGGGCTGGTCATTACGGGCGATGTAAATTACTCTTTATGCAATGGATTGTTTAACTTAGGTTTTTGGGGTGGAACTAATACCCAGGGTACATACAAGGAATTTAATAATCACATTTCATTTCAGTATAAAGGTTTTTCTTTGGCTTTGTGGGATACATATAATTTTTCAACAGGTGCTACATATAATAATAAGGAATTTTTTAATTACAAAGCTCACAGTACCGGACGCTTTTTAGATGCAATATTGAATTACTATTGTGGGGAAAGATTTCCTCTTTTAATATCTTGGTCAACGATAGTTTTCGGTCGTGACAGAAATAAAGAAAACACCGCCAATAAATACTCTACTTTTTGTTATCTGGAATACCCCATCTATACAAAATCCCGATGGCATGCAGATGCTGGAATTGGCGGAGCATTTGCTTTGAATAAAGCCGGTAGTAAAACTAATTTTTATGGTAATACAAATGGGATTGTACATGTTTTGCTAAAAAGTAACCTTTGATTGGACATTAGCAAAGCATACGATGCCGATTCATGCTTGTATGGTATGGAATCCGCAAGCAGACAGAGCCTTTTTTTCAACTTGGTATCCAATTATTTAATTTATAAAAGGAAACATATATGGAAACATTGATTAATAATTACTGCATGGGGATACAACATATTGGTATTCCAACTATAGATATAGAAACTACGGTTAAATTTTATCAGCAGCTTGGCTTTAATGTGGTACTGCGAACCCAAAACAATAATCAAAAGGTTGCTTTTTAAAGAATTTGCTGAAAGATGCCATATCTACAAAATTCAGTTCTTCGGATATTTGCCGGATACTTATCTCATAATTATCCAACATGTCCAAAGCATGATAAATGATTTCTTTGCATATCATTTCGTGGGGTGTCTGTTTAAACGTTTCTTTCGTCAATCGAGTCAGGTGCTTGGTTGAAACACACAAGTAATCAACATAGAATGTGACACTATGTTCTGTAACGGCATTTTCACAAATCAATTTCATGAAATTCATTAACAAGATGTCTTTTTTGTTAAGAAATTCAGGCTTTCAAAATAAATCTGTTTAACAAAGTAATAATCAATTCGTTGTAAATTTATTGATTTTTATCGAGAAACAAAACAGGAACAAGATTACACTTTTTAAGCGATTTTACATTTTTTCGTTTTCATATAACAAAAAAACGGAGTCCAAGGTTAATCTTGCGTTCTTTAGTAAAAACGGATTTTGAGCTTCCTACGTCGTTTCATTAGCCGGACCAAGTGTTTTCGTCCTTCTGATTATGCCTGTCTGTCCGTCAAATTACTACAGTCTCCGGCGGCGGACTGTATAGTCCGTTGCAGTGGACCGTACAGTCTGCTACAGTGGACTGTACAGTCCATTACCGCAGACTGTAATAATCTTCCGTTTAAAAGGCCTTGACCGACCCCTGGGAACGGCTTATTCTTCCCTTTGTTTGTAATATGATATTTAAATCCCCAAGAATAACAAGTGACACAATAAGGGTTTTTAAAAGAGTGAAAAAGATCTATCTTCTAAATTTTAACATTGTTTTCTATTGTTTTTCAATGAAATAGGTGTATCTTTGCACTATGTTAAAAACTCGTATATCGGATTTGGTGTCGTAAACAATCTGTTCTCATAAATAGATTGTTTATTCGTGTATTCTCGGGATATTTTTTCGAGAACAATTTCATATTACTATAATTTTATTTTTTAATTACACAGGGAGTATGGCTATGCTTTCAGTGTATGTTTAATATATTACGACAATGAATAATGACAACAATACAATTCTAGGATTCGATGTAAATTTGATTTGTGATTTTTTCTTAAATACGGAGCGACAAGGACCCGGAAGTCCCGAAGTAACTCTTAAAGCATTAAGCTTTATAGATAATCTTACCGACAAATCCCTTATTGCCGATCTCGGCTGTGGAACAGGGGTCAGACAATGATCTTGGCACAACATGCGCCGGGAAAGATTACAGGCATCGACTTTTTCCCGGGATTCATTGAACGTTTCAACAAGAATGCCGAGAAACTGAATCTACAGAATAGGGTGAAAGGCATAGTCGGTTCGATGGATGATCTTTCTTTCGAAAAGAACTCTTTGGACTTGATCTGGTCGGAAGGGGCAATTTATAATATCGGCTTTGAACGAGGCTTGAAAGAGTGGCGCAACTATTTGAAACCGGGAGGATACCTTGCCGTTTCTGAAAGTGTCTGGTTTACCGACCAACGCCCGGCAGAAATTCATGATTTCTGGATGAGTGCTTATACGGAAATAGATACGGTTCCCAACAAAGTAGCCCAGATACAAAAAGCAGGATATATTCCGGTTGCGACATTCATTCTTCCGGAGAATTGCTGGATAGAACATTATTTCACTCCTCAAGCTAAAGCCGAGGAAATATTCAGAAGAAAGCATGCAGGAAGCAGAATCGTAGAAGAATTGATAACATCCAATCATCGTGAGGCTGAGCTATATAGTAAGTATAAAGCATATTATGGCTATGCATTCTTTATCTGCAAAAAAGGATTCTCACTGAGAAGGTGAGCGAATGACGATACAAAGAAGTATAAAAAGTGACTAACTCGGTTTAATAGAATAAATGATTCAACTTACTTTTTAGGGAGACTGAAAAAGTCTCCCTAAAAGTCTTTATTATAAACGAGAATATAAAGCAAAATACTTCCAAAGCGGTGCAGCCATCAATGATTGTTTCACCTCATCATTCAATAACAACGCTTTTACTTCTTCTTCATCCAGCAAATGCACTGTCAGATCTTCAGTTTCTTCCAAATGCTGGGTAGAGATTCGTTCTACCTCCGTAGCCAGATAACAATGAGTGATATTTGTCATGGTGCTGGCATTTGCTGAAATGGTCATAAGTTTTGTCCAATTTCCATTACCATATCCTGTTTCTTCGTACAATTCGCGTTGGGCAGAAAGCAAAGGTTCTTCTCCGGTTTCACAAACTCCGGCGCAAATTTCATAACGTGTTTCTTTTATTCCGTGACGGTATTGGCGTACTAATACGAATTTACCCTCTTTGGTGATAGCAATTACATTTACCCAATCAGGATATTCCAAAATATAATATTCAGGAATTTCAACTCCTGTAGGTAGTTTAACCCGGTCACGGCGTGCGGTCAGCCAAGGGCGGCGGATAAGATATTCACTTTCAATAATCTCCCATTTTCTATCGTCTTTTTCCATAAAGATTCTTTTTTATTTGGATGAGAAGCAAAGATACTATCTTTGGAAATTAGAACAACTATAAAATAGTAGTTTTTATTCACCTACTTCCAACTTATAAATCTTACCTTTGCTTTCAATAATAATCCTGTCATCATAACACATAAATTATGGAAAACCATATTAGCAAAAAACTCCTCTATGTGGAATCCTTGGCACGGCTGCCACAAGTTAAGCGAAGGTTGTCGTCATTGTTACGTTTACCGTGGCGACAGCCAACGAGGTCGAGATAGTTCCATCATTACTAAAACCGGAAAATTTGACTTCCCCATACAGCGCAAACGAAACAACACCTATAAAATTCCTCCCGGCAATCTGGTCTATACTTGCTTCACTTCTGATTTTCTGATTGAAGAAGCCGATGAATGGCGTGAAGAAGCATGGCAAATGATGCGGGAACGTCAAGACCTCCACTTTCTTTTCATCACCAAACGCATAGACAGATTAAAAGAGTGTTTGCCATCTGACTGGGGAGAAGGATACGAAAATGTAACTGTTTGTTGTACTATGGAAAATCAAGACAGAGTAGATTATCGCCTTCCCATCTACAAGGCGGCTCCCATCAAACATAAAATCATTATTTGCGAGCCTTTGCTAACAGAAATAGATTTCAGAGGAGAGCTTGGTCCTTGGGTAGAACAAATTGTTGTAGGTGGCGAGTCAGGTAAAGAAGCTCGTATATGCAATTATGAATGGGTACTTGATATCCGTCGTCAATCAGTGGAAAACAAAATCAATTTTTGGTTCAAACAAACCGGATATCGCTTGCTAAAAGAAGGTCATGAATATTTCATTGCCCGCCGGTTCCAACATTCGCAAGCTAGAAAAGCCGGGATAAACTATACGAAAGATTAATCAGATGATATATCTAATCGCTTATTCTAAAAAGAACAGGCTTCGCTACCCTTCCATTTTGACAATATTCTTTTCATTTTGAAAAGGAATCAAAGACAGAAATGAAAGAAATAATTGATTTATAGGAGTCTCCTCTTTTGGTACACAATTTGTTCTCCTCTTAGATAGAAGTATGTGGTAAAGATAAAATGGAAAGAGAAGAAAACGTAAAACACTTTTTGATTTAATCAGGCGTTCGAGACGTGGAAAATTCAAAATCTATATTGGTATGATAGCCGGTGTAGGCAAGAGTTACCGAATGTTGCAAGAAGCACATGAAATGCAAGAAAACGGTCTTGACGTCCAAATCGGTTATATAGAGACACATGGAAGAACCGGAACAGAAGCTCTATTGGAAGGGTTGACAATTATTCCTCGCAAAAAGATATTTTATAAAGGAAAAGAGATTGAAGAGATGGATTTAGACTCTATCCTTCGGTTACATCCCGAATTGGTCATTATAGACGAACTGGCACATACTAATATAGAAGGCAGTCGTAATGAAAAGCGTTGGCAAGATGTCATGGAACTATTGGATGCAGGAATCAATATCATTTCTGCTGTTAATATCCAACATATCGAGAGTCTGAATGAAGAGGTGAAAGGAATTGCCGGCATCGAAGTTAAAGAACGCATTCCTGACAAAGTATTACAAGACGCCGATGAAGTTGTGAATATTGACCTTACTGCCGAAGAGTTAATTAACCGCCTGAAAGCCGGAAAAATATACCGTCCTGAAAAGATTGAATTAGCTTTGAATAACTTTTTCAAAACAGAGAATATCCTTCAATTGCGCGAATTAGCCCTTAAGGAGGTCGCTTTCAGAGTTGAAAAGAAAGTAGAAAACGAAATCGTTTCTATTGATAAAGGGGTACGTCATGAGAAATTTCTTGCTTGTATCAGTAGCAATGAGAAGACACCACGACATATCATCCGTAAAGCAGCACGACTGGCTTCCCGCTACAATACTGTATTCTCAGCCCTTTATGTGCAAACACCGGTAGAAAGCACAGAACGTGTCAATCTTGCCAGTCAGCGACATTTGCTAAATCATTTTAAATTGGTTACAGAATTAGGAGGTGAAGTGCTACAAGTAGCATCTGCAAATGTCTTAGATGAAATTATAAAAACTTGTCAAGAGAAGCAGATTACAACGATATGCATGGGACAGCCGGCATTCAAAATGCCTTCTACCCTATTCAGTATCTCGAAATACAAAAATTTCTAGCGTCTTTGGCACAAATGAATATAGATTTGATTATACTTGCATAAAAATAAAGTCTATGAATATAAAAACAAAACTTACCCTTACCATCGGCATATTGGTAGCTATGATTGTATTATTAGTTGCTCTATCAGTAGTGAATTTACAAATATTAACAGCAACAGATCCTGATAGTCCTGCTGCCGGTCCGGGATTACAAAGAGCATTATTGTGGATTTCCATTGTAGGAGCAGCATGTATTTGCGTAGGTATCGGTATATGGTTGCGCCTTCCTGCATCTATCAATAAGCCCATTAAAGAAATAACAAACGGCATCCAGGAAATAGCCAATCATAATTACGAAAAACGGCTTGATTTAAATGGCAATCAGGAATTTGCTGAAGTATCAAAGAACTTCAACCGGATGGCCAAACGGCTGGAAGAGTATCATGCCAGCACTCTTTCCGAAATGATGGCCGCTAAAAAATACATGGAAACTATCATAAATAGCATTAATGAACCCATCATTGGTTTAAATAATGAAATGGAAATTCTTTTTATCAATGATGAAGCCTTGAATGTTCTCAATTTGAAAAAGAAGAAGTGATAAAACGATCTGCTCAGGAAATTTCGATGCGTAACGACTTACTCCGCAGATTGGTTCGCGAGTTAATAGACATTCCCTCACAAAAAATAAGAAGTGACAAAACCCAAAAGAACCATTGAAAATATATGCTGATGATAAAGAAAGTTTCTTTCAAGTAAAATATATAAGTATCATTCAATCCGGCAGGAATAGTGCAACACCAGAAAAAAAAAGGTCATGTCATTATGCTAAAGAATATCACGGAATTTAAAGAACTTGATTCTGCAAAAACGACTTTTATTTCAACCATTTCGCATGAACTCAAAACACCTATATCGGCCATCATGATGAGTCTACAGCTGTTGGAAGATAAACGTGTAGGAACACTGAATAATGAACAGGAAGATTTGACAAATAGTATAAAAAGAAAACAGTGAACGTCTGCTGAATATCACCGGGGAACTACTTAATATGACTCAGGTAGAATCCGGAAAATTACAACTTAAACCTAAAATAACTAAACCTATTGAATTAATAGAATATGCCATCAAAGCCAATCGCGTGCAAGCAGAAAAATTCAATATTCAGATAGAAGTAGAATACCCGGAAGATAAAATAGGAAAATTATTTATTGACAGTGAAAAGATTGCATGGGTGCTGACCAACTTGCTTTCCAATGCTATCCGCTACTCGCCGGAAAATGGGCATGTAGTAATCGGTGCCCATCAAACCGATGACAATTATATTGAAATGTATGTACAGGATTTTGGGAAAGGAATAGACCCACGTTATCATAAAAGCATCTTTGACCATTATTTTCGTGTCCCCGGAACAAAAGTACAAGGAAGCGGTTTAGGACTTTCTATTTCTCGTGATTTTGTAGAAGCACATAATGGAACATTGACCGTGCAGAGTGAGCTAGGTAGGGGTAGCAAATTTATCATGCGCCTAAAAGCTTAATATAGATATCTTCTAATCTGCTATGGAGAATTCTACTCTAAACAAGAAAACCCTCCATAGCAGATTATTTACCAATCACCTTTTATCATGTTTATGATTACTATTGATGACTACTCAATCCTGTGTACTGTTATGTCATGAAAATCTTGTAATAAAGTCAGCAACATGCCTTCGTCATTGTATTTTTAGACTTTATTACCATCGTGACATAATAGGTAGTCATTTCCCCCACTGTTTTTTCTTCCAACTGATAAGATACGATATTATAATCTTTTGAATTAAATTTTTTCGCCATTTTATTCAATGTTTCTTTATTGTCAGTCGAAAACTCAACCATAGAGCTCTTCATACCGATACTCTTAAAAAAGATAACTCAATGCCTCCAAACCTATTAAAGTAAGAATAGTAGCCGAAATCCCCAGCCAATACATTCCGGCTCCTACTGCGAGTCCGATACCTGAGGTAGCCCATATACCGGCAGCCGTTGTTAATCCACGCACTATTTGCTTCTGAAAAATGATAGTGCCGGCACCTATAAAACCGATACCGCTCACTACCTGCGCTGCAACACGACTTGGATCTAAATCTATCCCCTCTATCTTTATAATTTCCATAAAGCCATATTGCGAAACAATCATTATAAGTGCACTGCCCAGTGACACAAGAAAATGAGTGCGATAACCTGCTTCTTTGGCACGATATTCCCGATCCAAGCCTATTACTGCACCAAGTGCCCCGGCTACAAACAACCTTAAAATAAAGTCCCATGTCATACTCATATTTTTATCCTCCGCTTTTTATATATTAATCATCTTCATCTTCCATTAGATCGGGCAAATTCAGCATTTTCTGACTTTCCTCTGTCGGAAGAGCTTCCACTTGCCTTAGCTTACGTTCAATGGCCCGAGTGCGTTTACCCATTACCTCTTCCAGTTGGTCGCCGGCATTCTGCAAGTTTTTCTGAACTTTCTCCAATAGCCCGCCAAACTTTCCAAACTCTGTTTTTACGGCTCCAAGCACGTTCCAAACTTCACTTGTACGTTTCTGAATAGCCAATGTACGGAATCCCATTTGCAAGCTGTTAAGAATAGCCCCTAATGTAGTCGGCCCTGTTACTACAATCTTAAACTCCTTTTGCAATGTCTCTACCAGCGAAGTCCGACGAATTACCTCTGCATAAATGTTTTCAAATGGCAAAAAACATGATAGCAAAATCGGTAGTAAATGGCGGATCTACATATTTGTCATGAATATCTTTCGCCATTTTTTTTTTTATCGTCATTTCCAATTGTCGTGAAGAAGTATCTATTAATGCAGCATCACCAACTTCATAAGCATCTTGATACTGTTCATAGATATCCTTTGGAAATTTAGCATCAATCGGTAAATATACAATTTCATTATTATCTTCTCTCCCAGGCAATTTAACGGCAAATTCTACAAACTCTGTAGCGCTCTTTTTAGTTTTTACATTAGCTTCATATTGTTCAGGACTCAGCATTTGGTCAAGTAAAGCCCCTAGCTGCACTTCCCCAAAAGTACCACGTGTTTTTACATTACTCAAAACTTTCTTTAATCCACCCACATCTTGCGCCAGACTTTTCATCTCTCCCAATCCTTTTTGTACATTTTCTAATTGAGTACGAACAATTTCAAATGACTGTCCGATTCGTTCATTCAATGTCTTTTGCAGTTTTTCCTCCACCATCATACGCATATCATCCAATCGTTTTTCGGTACTCTTTATGAGTGCATCCTGCTGTTTACCCATTGCTTCAAACTTCTCCCGTTGCATTTCATTACCTGTAAGCATGTTTTTATGTAAGCTATCTTGCATTTGCCGAACAGAGAAGTTCAAAGTTTGGTTCAACTCAGAACGAAGTTCACGGATATTACGCCCCAATTCTTCTCTGTTTGCTTTCATTTCTTCATGAAGCAATAATTCCAAACGTTCCGTTTGCAAACGGTTATTTTTAGTCAGTACAACTACTAAATTGGCAATCAGCAATATAAGGATAATTATTATTAAAACCAGTTCCATAATTCTTGTTATTTATAGCAAATGTAGCAAATAATAAACGATATTCATTATATTTGCCTCAAAATTCACCTTAGCACTTATGAAGTATAAATTACTGGCATTAGATTTAGACGGAACACTGACTAATACCAAAAAAGAAATTACTCCTTACACACGACGGACTATTATTAAAGCTCAACAAAAAGGAGTGAAAATAATATTAGCAACAGGACGTCCCACTTATGGGGTGGCTCCTATTGCCGAACATCTTTGTTTAAGAGAATACGGTGGATACATACTTTCTTATAACGGAGGAAGAATCATCAACTGGCAAACAGGAAAAGTAATGTATGAAAACCTGCTTGAACGCTCCGTTATTCCATTTTTATATAACTATGCCAAGAAATATGGTTTTACTATAATTACATATCATAATGAGTTTGTCATTACTGAAAACCCATATGATGAATACGTACAAAAGTTGGCATTGCTAAATGTTATGACAATCAAAAGAGTAGATAATTTCCTGTCAGCCATTGACTTTCCTGTTGGGAAGTGCATGATTGTAGGCGAACCGATTAAACTTGCGACCTTAGAAAATAAAATGCATAATGACTTAAAAGAGCTTTTGGGAGTTTATCGTTCTGAAGCCTATTTTTTGGAATTGGTTCCCAAGGGAATTGATAAAGCACAAGCTCTATCTGTTTTATTGAAAGAATTAGGCAATAAAAAAAGAAGAACTAATAGCAATAGGAGACGGATTTAATGATATCTCAATGATAAAATATGCAGGTTTAGGAGTGGCAATGGCGAATGCTCAAGATATAGTGAGGCAGAATGCCAACTTCATCACCGCCTCCAATGAAGAAGACGGTGTGGCAGCTGTTGTGGAAAAAATTTATTCTTCACAACTGTTAAGGAGTGCAAAACTTATTATTGCTATTTTTTAACATTAGAGTCTTAAAGTTTGCCGGATACGGAGTTTCAAACTGCATCAGTTCCCCTGTTATGGGATGATAAAAACAAAGTTTGAAAGCATGTAGTGCCAATCGGCCTAGCGGATTACATTCGCTACCATACCGTTCATCGCCAATCACCGGATGTCCAAGTTCTGACATATGAACGCGAATTTGATTTTTACGTCCTGTTTCCAAATCCAACTCCACCAGAGAATAACCATTCGCGCGTTTTATTGTTCTATAATGTGTAACAGCATATTTTCCCTCTCCATCATCATAAGGACTGGAGCTGACATATAATTTACGATCGGTCAACCACGACTCAACAGTTCCTCCATCTTTCTCCATTTCTCCCGAAACAATAGCTACATAACGGCGATCGGTTACAATATCCTGCCAATTATCACGCAACGTATTTTGGGTCTTTTCATCCTTGGCATACATCATCAGTCCCGATGTTTCACGGTCTAACCGATGAACAACAAATATACGGTTGTTACGATGCGAACGTTTTACATATTCGTTCAGGATATGTTGTGCTGTACGCTCCTTTTGATGCTCAGTGCTGACCGAAAGCAGTCCTTCTTTTTTTCTCTACCACGATAATATAAGCATCCTCATATACCAGTTTCAACATCGGATTCTTGAATTCACGATTGTTTTTGGTTTTGCTCACCTGAACTTTCATGCCGGGTTTCAGTTCAAAATTATATTGTGTAGTAATTATATTGTCTACCAATATAACCCGGTTAGTCAGCATTGTTTTTACTTTGCTACGACTGATTCCTGCCATTTTCTGCATCAGAAAATCCATCAATTCAGCAGGTTCATTAACATTATATACAGTATACTTTGCAACAGCCCGTGCAACGGGCTTGCCTGATTTATTATTTTTACCTCTTGACATAATTATCTTCTTTCAAGTAAAACCACATTCTCTACATGATGTGTATGAGGGAACATATCTACCGGTTGAACGGCAACCACTTTATATTTAGTATCCAGCAAAGACAAGTCGCGTGCCTGCGTTGCCGGATTACAACTGACATAAACAATACGTTCGGGTTCGGCAAACAGAATCGTATTTATTACATCATTGTGCATACCTGCACGCGGCGGATCGGTAATGATAACATCCGGACGACCGTGTTCATTAATAAACTCCTGAGTAAGAATATCTTTCATATCTCCCGCATAGAACAATGTATTGGTAATATGGTTTATCTCCGAATTTACTTTAGCATCTTCAATCGCTTCCGGCACATACTCTATGCCAATCACTTTCTTTGCCTGACGAGACACGAAATTTGCAATTGTTCCGGTTCCGGTATAAAGGTCATAGACAAGCTCATTTCCGGTCAGACCTGCAAAATTGCGTGCTACCTTATATAAGGTATATGCTTGCTCAGAGTTAGTCTGATAAAAAGATTTCGGACCAATCTTAAAGCGCAAGCCTTCCATTTCTTCAAATATATGGTCATTGCCCTTAAATAGCACTACATCCAAATCGTTAATAGTATCATTGCATTTATTATTGACCACATATAATAAGGAAGTAATCTGTGGAAATTTGTCAGCTATAAAAGCCAATAACTGCTTCATTTGCACCATTTCGCTCTCTTCTGTAATTTGGCATTGAAGCAATACCGTCAACTCTCCGGTACTTGATGTGCGAATCATCAGATTGCGGAGCATACCCTCCTGCGTACGAAGATTAAAGAAAGAATAATTGTGTTCATATGCGTAGTCACGGACAGCGTTACGGATTTGATTGCTGATATCGTCCTGCAGCCAACATTTCTCAATGGCAAGCACTTTGTCGAATGCACCCGGAATATGGAATCCTACAGCATTCATCTGATCATACTTCACATCCGCCTTCACCTCTTCTTCGGTCAGCCAGCGCTTATCAGAAAATGTAAATTCCAATTTATTACGATAGAACTCTGTCTTTGCAGACCCCAGAATAGGAGAAATTTCCGGTAATTCAACTTTTCCCGATGCGAACCAGATTATCCGTTACCTGTTTTTGTTTATACTTTATTTGTTCATCATAGGGCAAGCATTGCCATTTACAACCACCGCACACGCCATAATGCTGACAAAACGGGACAGCTCTTTTAGGAGAATATTCATGGAAATTCACTGCCACTGCTTCTGCATAATGGTTTTTCTTACGTTTTATTTGCAAGTCCACCACATCACCGGGAACAACATACGGCACAAACACTACTAAATCATTCACTTTCGCCAAAGCTTTACCTTCGGCAGCTACATCTGTTATGGTTACCTTCTCTAATAGAGGGAGCTCTTTCTTCTTTCTAGCCACTTTCTAAATAAGTTAATTTGGGGCAAAAATAAGCATTTTCTCCGAATTTCTCCCTATAAAACGAAATATATTAAAATTGCAAAGTAGAAATTGCAATTTCTGCTGTTTTTTCATTAATTCGTTTGGAAATAAATAAAATATGTATAGTTTTGCGATTACAATTTTTTGAACGAGTTAACTTTAAATACATTATTTATGGAGAAAAAAAGAGTTTATACCTTCGGAAACGGAAAAGCAGAAGGTAAAGCAGACATGAGAGAACTGCTTGGTGGAAAAGGTGCTAACCTGGCTGAAATGAATCTGATCGGTGTACCCGTTCCTCCGGGTTTCACAATCACTACCGAAGTATGTACAGAATATTATGATTTAGGAAAAGATAAAGTCGTAGAACTACTCAGAGAAGATGTTGAAAAAGCTATCGCCAACATTGAGAACCTGATGAATTCTAAATTTGGTGATGTAGAGAATCCCTTATTGGTTTCTGTGCGTTCCGGTGCTCGCGCTTCTATGCCGGGTATGATGGACACTATTCTGAATCTGGGTTTAAACGATGAAGTAGTAGAAGGGTTAACCCGTAAGACCGGTCGTCCCCGTTTTGCATGGGACTCTTATCGTCGTTTTGTCCAAATGTATGGTGATGTGGTTTTAGGTATGAAGCCCGTAAATAAAGATGACATTGACCCATTTGAAGCTATTATCGAAGAAGTAAAAGAAGCCAAAGGTGTAAAACTGGATAACGAATTGGAAGTAGAAGACCTGAAAGAGTTGGTAAAACGTTTTAAAGCAGCTGTTAAGGAACAAACCGGCCAAGACTTTCCGACTAGTGCTTACGAACAACTTTGGGGTGCTGTCTGTGCTGTATTCCGCAGCTGGATGAATGAACGAGCTATTCTTTACCGCAAAATGGAAGGTATTCCTGCAGAATGGGGTACTGCAGTAACCGTTCAGGCAATGGTGTTCGGTAATATGGGAGACACTTCTGCAACAGGTGTATGTTTCTCTCGCGATGCCGGTAACGGTGAAGATCTGTTCAATGGTGAATATTTAATTAACGCCCAAGGTGAAGACGTGGTTGCCGGTATCCGTACTCCGCAGCAGATTACCAAAATCGGTTCTCAGCGTTGGGCCGAGCGTGCCGGTATCTCTGAAGAAGAACGTAGCCAAATATCCTTCCATGGAAGAGGCTATGCCGGAAATCTATAAAGAGTTGGATGCGCTTCAGACTAAATTGGAAGACCACTACCGTGATATGCAAGACATGGAATTTACTGTACAAGAAGGAAAATTGTGGTTCTTGCAGACTCGTAACGGTAAACGTACCGGTGCTGCTATGGTAAAATTGCCATGGATTTGTTGCGTCAGGGAATGATTGATGAAAAGACAGCGTTGAAACGTTGTGAGCCTAATAAATTGGATGAACTACTTCATCCCGTATTCGATAAACAGGCGTTAAAAGAAGCCAAAGTATTGACTCGAGGCTTGCCCGCTTCTCCGGGTGCAGCTACCGGTCAGGTTGTATTCTTTGCCGAAGATGCTGCTAAATGGGCAGCAGATGGTAAGAAAGTGGTCATGGTACGAATCGAAACCTCTCCTGAAGACTTGGCAGGTATGGCTGTAGCACAAGGTATTTTGACTGCACGTGGCGGTATGACATCTCACGCAGCCGTTGTAGCCCGTGGTATGGGAAAATGCTGTGTATCCGGTGCAGGAGCTATCAATGTAGACTACAAGAACCGTACTGTAGAAATAGAAGGTATCGTACTGAAGGAGGGTGATTTCATCTCTTTGAACGGTACTACCGGTGAAGTATATAAAGGTAAAGTAGAAACCAAAGCAGCAGAAGTGTCCGGTGACTTTGCCGCACTGATGGATCTTTGCAACAAATATACCAAATTAGTTGTCCGTACTAACGCCGATACTCCGCATGATGCAGAAGTGGCCCGCAGTTTTGGTGCATGCGGTATCGGTCTTTGTCGTACGGAACACATGTTCTTTGATGCAGAGAAGATTGTTGCCATGCGTGAAATGATTCTGGCTCCCGACGAAGCAGGACGCAGAAAAGCATTGGCAAAACTTCTCCCCTATCAGAAAGCTGACTTTAAGGGTATCTTCAAGGCTATGGACGGATGTCCGGTGAATGTTCGTTTGCTCGATCCTCCTTTGCATGAATTTGTTCCCCACGATTTGAAGGGACAGGAAGAGATGGCTCAGGCTATGGGAGTAACTGTACAGGAAATTCAGAAGCGTGTAGAAAGCTTATGTGAACACAACCCGATGTTGGGACACCGTGGTTGCCGTTTGGGTAACACCTATCCGTGTATCACAGAAATGCAGACTCAGGCTATTTTGGGTGCTGCCATCGAACTGAAAAGAGAAGGTTACGACCCGCATCCCGAAATCATGGTTCCGCTGACCGGTATTCTGTATGAGTTTGAAGCTCAGGAAAAAAGTGATTCGTGACGCTGCTGCCGAGTTGTTTGAAAGAGAAGGAATGGAAATTCCGTTCAAGGTAGGTACCATGATTGAGATTCCTCGTGCCGCGCTGACAGCCAACCGCATTGCCAGTCGTGCAGAATACTTCTCATTTGGTACAAATGACCTTACCCAAATGACTTTCGGTTACTCTCGTGATGACATCGCTTCATTCTTACCGGTATATCTTGAAAGAAGATTCTGAAAGTAGACCCATTCCAGGTACTTGACCAAAACGGTGTAGGCCAACTTATTGAAATGGCTGTGGATAAAGGCCGTTCTGTTCGTCCCGACTTGAAATGCGGTATCTGCGGTGAACACGGAGGTGAACCTTCATCTGTTAAGTTCTGCCACAAAGTCGGTTTGAATTATGTATCATGTTCTCCGTTCCGCGTGCCTATTGCCAGATTAGCGGCGGCGCAAGCTGCGGTAGAAGAAGCTTAAAAAATAGCTAAATATTAAAAAGGTCAGGCGGTTAACCTTTATCACAAGGTATTATCGCCTGACCTTTTTTAGTATGTTTGTTATGTAGAACGATATACTTCCCAAAGTCTTTCAGAAAGTCCTAAGTCTTTTTGAGAGAGATGAAAATCCTCATCAACTATTCGTCACACAATGTATCAGAATTTCCGCCACGACGCGGACTGGAAGATAATATCAGCACTTTCTTTGCCATAATTCGTATTTTAAGAGTTATTTTTGTTTCTTTTCCAACGGCAAAGATAAACTATCCGCCAATAATTTCTGTAGATAATTTACAGATAAAATAACCTCGATTACGGATTCTTCTTTCCTCTTATCTAAAATTCGTAAATCCCTCTTGCAAATAGGGAAATTCCCTATATAAATAGTAATATTCTCTTTATAGTATCATTTTCCCCACCTATTTTTGCAGTATAAGAAAAAAACAGTAAACTAAAATCAAATGGATTATGAAAACAAAGATAAGAGAATGCTTCGGTCTATTGGTATTTGTCCTAACCATGCTTAGTTTGACTTCATGCGAAGTAGAAATAGATAGTTGGTATGATAATGATGATTATAGTGAGGTATATTATAGAAAGACACATGAACTGTGCAGCCGTACATGGCAGGAAAGTTGGGAGCAAGATGGAAAATATTACACTCAGCGATTGGACTTTTATGAAAATCGGACCGGAAAAGACTATATACGAGTGGAGTATCGAGATGGCTGCGTAACTGAAGACATATATTACTTTGATTGGAATTGGGATAACAATACACAAACATGTATCCGTATGAAATACGGACCGGATGACGTCTCTTATTTTGAACGCATCTGAATGAGCGACAATACACTAAGTGGTTTGCTTGACGGTACAGAAGTTTATTTTAAAGGAAGGTATTAGGAAAAAGAACGAGGTGGCTGTCAAAAGGCAGTCGCCTCGTTTCCATATCAGTACTTTCTTTGATAATGTAGATAAAGTTATTCGTTCTTCAGACTGAGAATGGGGTTTTCGTTGGCTATCCGCCATGACTTGATAATCACACAGCCCACGATGAACGCCAATACAACGATGAATACACCTGTATAAAACAGCCAATCGGTAGTCATTACATCCCGAAACTGCGACTTCCATACCATTCCTGTATAGTGCGAAAGAACAACGCCTATCAATATGGCCGGTACAGCGATACGGATGACATCTGTTGACAACATCAGCAAAATGCCTTTCACTTCCGCCCCATTAATCTTGCGGATGGCAATTTCCTTACTCCGACGCCGTATCTCATCATTAATATAACCTACCAATCCCATCAGTGTGATGGCTAAGATAGCAATGGTTGCCAAAATGATAGAATCCCGAAAAACGCGTTCTGAATGGAAAGAACGTTCCATCTGTTTGGCATAAGAGGTAAACTGTACATTATCTTGCGGATAAAGTTTCTTCATTTCTTCGTTCAAGCGTTTGAGGTTATCATCAAACGGTTCTTTCAGCCTCACATGCATTACATTGCCACGTCCGCTGCTCCAACGAATCTCGACCGGCTCCATTTGCGCCGCATCAATAAATCTGAACCCATCCAATATACCTGTCACCGTACCATGTTCGGGTACATACTCACCTACTCCGTTATTGTCCCACTTCATGGCACGCACAAATTCTTCGTTGACCAGTATTTCCCCTTCGGCTGTCGGTGCTTTTCCCGTTTTCAACCTCATCCCTATAAAATTAAAGAACTCCCTGTCAAAGAAAGTCAGGCGCGGAGAAAAATCATATTGCCACTATTGTCATTCACCGGATAAGGAGACGGAAATCCCAACATTCCGGCTTCTGCCGTAGCAGCCCCTTCCACGTATGGCAGGTTATGAAGCAAACTGAGTGTGTTGTCCACATGCTCATACGAATCATAAACAGACGCCAACCGTTCCATATTGTAGCCTAAATCTTTTGACATCGTATAATGGTATTGAGAAAAGACTACACACGTCATCCCGACTAAGAATGCCGTACCTGCAAATTGCACAAAAAGTAACGGATACTTCCAGCGTTTCTTGTTTTCAGTGTATTGGCGGAAAACCTGGGTAACAGGAATTGAAGAAAAGAACCGTCCCGGCATGATACCTCCTATGAAGAACAGAAACAGCACCACCAAAGCAGGAGCCCAAATGTTTTGCAAGCTAAACAGTTCTCCGACTGGTGTCTGAATCAGTTCTTCTATTTTTTCATTGAAATTGAGAATGATAAAAGCAATCAAAGCTAAAGATATACATACGATTATGGCTGTTTCCCACAAAAACATTCCGAATATGCCTCCTGTACCTGCCCCATTGCATTTGTGTACGCCAATGGCTTTGGCACGGTAAGCCAGCGAAGAGAGAGAAATAAGCACGTAATTCAATGTCGCGGTGAACAGTAATGCTATTGCAAGTATACCCATAATATAAAGCATTTTCACTGTATTCCAATTGTCGAGATGCAGTCTGCGCAATGGAGAAACCATTACCTCAATACCTTTTACTCCAAACTTTCCATAGTGGTCCATGGGCATATATTGGCTCATGATGATAGACGTTATACCTTTATTGATAATTTCCGCATCTGCTTTTGAATGCTTCAGGCGGACAAAAGCCTGATAATTGCCACCGGTGTTCCATCCCAATCCGCCTTTGTAATATTTCGTGCGATTGGCAATAGAGATAACGGCTTTCGGGCGATATAATGTGGTATTCAGAGGGATATCGGCATAAATACCTTTGACTATAAAAGGCTGATAATCTCCACCAATATTGTATAACAATGTTTTTCCTACCGCACCATCACTTCCGAAAACCTCTTTGGCAAAGGATTCGGACAAGAATATCATATCCGGGTTAGCTAAATCAAGCGCATTGCCTTTGTATAAAGGAAGCCCCATTGTTTGAAAAAAGCAGAATCGACCATAAGAACCGTTTCCCTATAAGCTTTATTTCCATGAGACATCTTCCCATAAGCCTCTGTTACTGTCGTAAAACTTTCCACTTGAGCGGAAAAGTGCCGGGCAATCGCAGCAGCAGTAGGATAAATGTTATTGCCATGAAGCGGTTTTCCACCATCCCACCCTGTTTTTACCACATACAGCTGTTCGTTGTCCCGGTAAAAATTATCATAGCTCAATTCGTATGCTACTTTAGCAATCAAAATAACGGAGACAAGCAAACCTAAAGTAATGGATACCACTTTGACTATATTTGAACCTTTTCCACGAATGACATTTTGGATAGCATATTTCAATTGTTTCATTGCATTATGGTGTTTTATTTATGACTACTCAATACTAATTACTAATTTATTCTGATTTGATACTCTTTACCGGATTTTCATTAGCAATGCGCCACGCTCTGATTACCACACAGGTCACGACAAGCAACATTACGAACAAAGCAACTCCAATAAAATATAAAACATTATATAGATTCCAGGCATTATCGGGATAAATGCAAGTGGCACTTTCGATTTGTTCGGGCAGATTTTCAGCCTAAAGCCAGACGTTCTGCATCGGGATAACACTTCTCATAGCTTAATTCAAAAGCGATTTGCGAGAATAACAATATGCCGATAGTCAGTCCGAGTGAAAAGAGATGAGCTTCGTCACATTACTTCCACGCCCGTGAAGAATCGTCTGGATTGCATAATATAATTGTTTCATCTGTGTTGTCTTGGGCTGTTACTCTTTGACGTTTGCTACAATGCTACCATCAAACAAATGGATAATTCGATGCGCAAAACTTGCATCGTGTTGTGAGTGAGTCACCATAACAATGCTGGTACCCTCTTTATTCAGTTCCGTCAATAAATTCATAACTTCGCTTCCGTTCTTTGAGTCCAAATTACCGGTAGGTTCGTCCGCCAAAATCAGTTTCGGATTAGTTATCACGGCACGTGCAATGGCAACACGCTGTTGCTGACCTCCCGATAACTGTTGAGGGAAATGCTTGGCACGATGACTGAGATTCATACGTTTCAATATTTCGAGGACACGCTCTTTGCGTTCACTCGCCTTAATACCCAAGTAAGTCAAAGGTAGCTCCACATTTTCAAACACATTCAGCTCATCTATCAGATTGAAGCTCTGAAAGACAAAACCTATTACTCCTTTGCGGAGTTGTGTACGCTCCTTCTCTTTCAATCCTGCCACTTCCTTATCTATCAACTTATAACTTCCCTTCGGTTGGGTTATCCAGTAATCCCAAAATATTCAGCAGAGTAGATTTGCCGCAACCGGAAGGTCCCATGATAGCAACAAATTCTCCTTCTTTGACTTCCATACTTACGTGGTTCAATGCTATGGTCTCCACTTCTGAAGTGCGAAACACTTTACTCAAATTCTCAATCTGTATCATATTCGTTTTTATTGTTTAATTATTCACTTTTAATACTGTTCACCGGATTATCATTTGCTATTCTCCATGTCTTTATCACCACACAACCAATGATAAAAAGTAAAAAGAGACAAAAGCTATCAGGATATAATAGTATATCGGAAATTCAGCCGTTTCAGAAAACTGGTCCGTCCACAAAGCTCCCAAATACCAGGCCCCCAATGTTCCGATACACACCGCAGGCATTGAAGTCCAAAATATATCTTTCGAAAGCAAAAGCAAAATAGAAGACGCCTCTGCCCCATTTACCTTACGAATGGCTATTTCCTTACTGCGACGTTGCATCTCATCATTAATATAACCAATCAATCCCATCAAGGTGACAAAAGGATGGTTATGGTGGCCATTAGCGCAACACTTCGAAAATCGACCACAGTGCTGATTTGTAGTTCTGTTGCCCGTGTTTCAGACACAAAATTCAAATCTCCATCCGGCCAAATATTCTTCACATCTTCATTGAGTTTCTTTAAGTTCTCATCAAACGGCTCTTTCAGCTTTACTTGAATACAGCCACTAAAATCAGAACGATATTGGAATACAACCGGTTCCTCCGGCACGAAAATAGGATTAGATGAACGAAAATCTTCCGTCACTCCCACAATAGTACCCAATATTTCATCATTGTTACGAACCTGGCGACCGATAGGATTCTCTTTCCAATGCATAACTTCCAGGAACTTCCGGTTAACCACAACTTCATCCTGTTGCTTCAGGTTACGTCCTTCTTTCAGTTTTATTCCCACAAACGGAAGATAGTCTTTGTCAATTGCATTGCCTCGCATACTATATTGATTTCCGCTTTCCGTAGTAACCTGGCAACCACTCATACCTTCATATAGAGGCAGACTGCTACTTGCAACAGCTTCTACATAAGGCAAATTTTGAAAAAAGTAGAGCGTGCGTTTTCAGGATTACTGAAATAGTAATAGGTAAAAAGCCATGCGTTCTGTGGTGAAACCTCGGTCTATATTAGTCATGTGATTGGATTGCACCAATACAAGCGCCAACAATGCAAAGATGAATGCCGTACCGGTAAATTGGATGAAAAGTAACGGACGCTTCCAGCTTTTCTTGCCTTCCGTATATCTGCGAAAGACCTGCGTAACCGGTATTCTTGAAAATTGTAATCCCGGCAATACACCACCCACTATGAAGATAAATAAAACGGCACAAACCGGTGCCCATAGATTCTCATAAGTAAACATGGCCTCCAGACTGGCATCTGCCATTCTTTCAAGCGGTTCTTGGAAATTAAGCATAAGGAAAGCCATCAATAGGACAGAGAGGAAAATAAGAATCCCTGTTTCCCACAGAAACATTTTCATGATTCCCCAATCTGACGCTCCATTACACTTGTGCACACCAATGATTTTGGCACGGCGACTCAGTGAAGAAATGGAAATCAGCACATAGTTCAATGTAACAGTAAACAATAGAATACCTGCTAAGATAAGCAATACCCAAATAATGCCCATACCATCATAATTTCTGGCCAGTCTTAAATCAGAAAAGGGAATCAGACGAAGCGACCAAGTATAATTCTTATCCTTATCTTCCTGCGGAATATATTTTTCCAGCATTTGGTCTATACGATTATTTATCGTTTCCATGTCGGAAGGATGGCGTAAGCGAATATAAGCAAAATAACTGTCACCTCCATTCCACCCCCCAATAGTCCCAGCCATATTTTCGTGTGGTAGCCATAGATATGATAACCCTCAAATCATAAAATGTAGAATTCTCAGGATAGTCTTCATAAACACCTTTTATGGTCATCGGCATGCTTTTATTCAAATTCACAACCTTGCCGACAGGATCAGTCCCGGCAAACATTTCTTGTGCCAAGCTCCGGCTGATAAACAGTATATCGGGATTATTCATTTCCGAAGCCTGCCCTTGCAATATCTTTGTTCTCATTGTCTTAAAGAAACAACTGTCGGCTATCAATACACCCGGACTGAAACGAACGTCATCCTTATAAAGAGAAGTTCCTCCCCACCAGAAATGCGTTGTTGTGGCACTTTCCACTTCTTTGGGAAAACTTTCGGCTATGGCACCGGCCATAGGGCCCATTGTCATAAAGCCGGTGTCCTTCTCTCCGTTATGATTCCATTCAATCTGCACTGCAGCCAGACATTCGGAATCCTCATAGCAAGTATCATAATTAAACTCGAAGGCTTCGCGCGCGAATATCAAGATACTGACCGTCAAACCCAGAGTCAGCGAGATAACCTTTATAAGATTAGCCCCACGCCCATGAATCAATGTCTGAATTACATAATAAAGTTCTTTCATATTTTATTTTTTGTTTCTATTCGTTCTCTTAAAGAATAATGCAGAAAACGTGCCAAAGTCACAGTTCTCTATAAATAAGAGCTTTAGTTATTTCATTCCGCCCCGATAGTGTCTAATTATTAGACAGCAGTGTATGATAATTAGACAACAATGGTTTATTGCTGTTCCAAAAAGCTTATGTCTAATAATTAGACACTGCTTAGGAGGTTAGGCGCCAAATACTTATCTTTGTTTCAAGAATAAACCAAAAGATTATAGATATGCAAGGAACCATAATTGTGGTAGACGATAATAAAGGGGTGCTTTCTGCCGTTAAGCTGCTGTTGAAGAATAGCTTTGAGCGTATCATTACCCTCACCTCACCTATCACACTGCCTGCCGTGCTGCGTGAAGAGAATGCACAGGTGGTATTGCTTGATATGAACTTCAGCAGTGGGCTTAATACCGGCAATGAAGGGCTTTACTGGTTGCACGAAATAAAAAAAATGCAACCGTCATTACCCGTCGTGCTATTTACTGCTTACGCTGATATCGATTTGGCTGTACGTGGTATAAAAGAAGGAGCCGCGGATTTTATCGTGAAACCTTGGGATAATACCCGATTGGTAGATACACTGTCAGCTACATGCCGAAACAGTTCTAAAGGAAAGAAAAAAGCAGAACTCCGCAGGGTGGTATCATCAATGTATTGGGGTGAAAGCAATGCCATGAAACAGTTGAGGACACTGATAGAGAAGGTAGCCCAAACAGATGCAAATATCCTGATTACCGGAGAGAATGGTACCGGGAAGGAAATGCTGGCACGCGAAATCCATGCGCTTTCCGAACGATGCCGGCGCAATATGGTAACGGTGGATATGGGTGCCGTTACTGAATCTTTGTTTGAAAGCGAATTGTTCGGGCATGTAAAAGGTTCGTTCACCGACGCCCATTCCGACCGGCAAGGAAAATTCGAAGCGGCTCATGAAGGTACTCTCTTTTTGGACGAAATAGGCAATTTGCCTTATCACCTGCAATCCAAGCTCCTTACTGCCATTCAACAGCGTAGTGTGGTGCGTGTGGGCAGCAATGATCCCATTCCTGTAGATATCCGTTTGATTTGCGCCACTAATTGCAATTTGGAAGAGATGGTACTCAAAGGCAGGTTTAGGGAGGATTTATTATACAGAATAAACACCATCCATATTGAAATTCCTCCTTTACGTGACAGAAAAGAAGATATTATCCCCCTTGCCGAACGGTTTATCGACCGTTTCTGTAAGCAGTATGACAAAGGAAATATCATTCTTTCCTCTTCTGCAAAGGACAAGCTGCGCGAGCATCCTTGGTATGGGAATATTCGGGAACTGGAGCACGCTATTGAGAAGGCTGTCATCATTAACGAAGATGGAATATTGAATAACGAACATTTTCACTTTCCCCGTAAAGCCGGCACGCCTCCTGCCGAAGCTGCCGTCTCCACATTGGAAGAAATGGAGTTGCAGATGATTCAAAGAGCCATGGAAAAATGCAACGGAAACCTTTCGGCCGTGGCTGCCCAACTGGGAATAACGCGTCAGACCTTATATAATAAAATGAAGAAATTCGGTTTATGATGAAAAAAAAGTGACTGCCTCTTTTATCTTCCGCCTACTTGTTGTTGTCGCATTGGCGACATCCGGCTTATGGCTGTATATGCACCACAATTGGCTATGGTTATGCCTTGTCGTTCCCTTATTCTTCGTTTCAATATATTGGTTTCATCGCCTGTATACCTATAATACAAGAAAAGTGGCATTTTTGCTTGACGCCATTGAGAATGACGACCCGGCTGTGCGATTCTATGAACATAGCCTCGACAAAGACAATTCATCGGTCAACATGATGCTGAACCGCATAGCGCGAATCTTATATAATGTAAAACAGGAAACAGCCCAACGTGAGAAGTATTACGAGCTGATTCTTGACTTCGTGGAAACAGGGATCGTTGTACTCAACAGTAAAGGTGCTGTCTATCAAAAAAATAAAAAAGCAACGCAACTATTGGGAATGGACGTATTTACACATACCAAACAACTATCCCGCATATCAGACGAACTGAAAAAAGTGATGGAAGAAGCTCTTCCGGGAGATAAATCACAAGTACAGGTCAGTACGGAGCGCGGTACAATCAATCTGGCACTACGCGTGTCGGGCATAAATATCAAAGAGGAAGAACTACGTATTATCGCTCTCAGCGATATCAACCGCGAGTTGGACGAACGGGAGATTGATTCATGGATTCGGCTTACCCGGGTTTTAACTCACGAAATCATGAACTCCCTTACTCCCGTCACTTCGTTGAGTGAAACCTTGCTGCAATTACCGGGAGCTGAAAACGAGGAGATGCGGCAAGGATTGGAAACGATTCACACGACAGGCAAAGGACTGATAAATTTCGTCATGTCTTATCGCAAACTGACACGTCTTCCTTCACCGGAACCTTCACTGTTCTATGTACGTCCCTTCCTCGAAAGAATGATAAAACTGGCGTGTCATCAGCATCCTTGTCCTCATATCAGCATTTCCCTGCATGAAGCGAAAGACGATTTGATTGTCTTTGCCGACGAGAACCTCATTGCTCAAGTGGTGACTAACCTGCTTAAAAATGCCATTCAAGCAATTGGTGATACACCGGACGGACTAATCACCCTGAGAGCATACTGTGACGAGCTGGAAAGTGTACATATCGAGATTGCAACACTATAATTTAACTTTATTTATAAGTTCCTGAGCAACAAAAAGTTGCCCAGGATTTTGCCATGTCAGAATTTTCACTTATCTTAGTGTTGCAAAAAAGAAAAACAAGCAAAACTCTAATATGACATGGCAAAAATACAAATTAAATCTGAGAAACTCACACCTTTTGGAGGAATTTTTTCAATCATGGAGAAATTTGACTCCATGCTTTCACCCGTTATCGACTCAACACTGGGTCAGAGATGCAGCAGTATCTTCGGATATCAGTTCAGCGAGATAGTCCGTTCGCTGATGAGCGTTTATTTCTGTGGCGGCTCATGCGTGGAAGATGTAACGTCACAACTGATGCGCCATCTCTCGTATCATCCTACCCTTCGTACATGCAGCTCTGATACCATCCTCAGAGCCATCAAGGAACTGACACAGGAAAACATCTCCTATACTTCCGACCAAGGCAAGACCTATGATTTCAATACTGCAGACAAACTCAACACATTGCTTATAAACGCTTTGGTTTCTACAGGCGAGTTGAAGGAAATTGAGGAATACGATGTTGACTTTGACCATCAGTTCCTTGAAACGGAGAAGTATGATGCAAAACCGACCTACAAAAAGTTCCTCGGCTACAGGCCTGGCGTATATGTTATCGGTGACAAGATAGTCTATATCGAGAACAGCGATGGTAACACAAATGTGCGCTTTTATCAGGCTGAGACCCACAAGAGATTCTTTGCCCTACTGGAAGCCAACAGCATCCGTGTGAATCGCTTCAGAGCCGACTGTGGTTCGTGCTCGAAGGAAATTGTCAGTGAGATAGAGAAGCATTGCACGCACTTCTACATCCGCGCCAACAGATGCAGTTCGCTCTACGATGACTTGTTTTCACTGAGGGGATGGAAGACGGAGGAAATCAACGGCATCCAGTTTGAACTCAATTCCATTCTTGTTGAGAAATGGGAAGGCAAGTGCTATCGTCTTGTCATTCAGAGACAAAAGCGCATGGATGGAGAGCTTGACTTGTGGGAAGGTGAATACACCTACAGATCCATTCTTACCAACGATTATGACTCATCAACAAGAGACATCGTCGAATTTTACAACAAGCGTGGGGGCAAAGAGCGTATATTCGATGATATGAACAACGGATTCGGCTGGAACAGGCTCCCCAAGTCGTTCATGTCAGAGAACACTGTATTCCTTCTGCTTACGGCATTGATACACAATTTCTATAAGACCATCATTAGCAAGCTTGACACCAAGGCTTTCGGGCTCAAGGAAACGAGTCGCATAAAGGCTTTTTGTCTTCAGCTTCATCTCCGTACCTGCCAAGTGGATCATGACAGCAAGGCAATACGTGCTGAATATCTATACTGAAAACCGGGCTTATGCAAGACCTTTCAAAACTGGATTCGGATAAAGTCCGTTCCTTATGGTTTTAATCTGCGTATTGCCTCAAGTCGCATTGTGGGGTAAGGGGAAGGTATGCACAAATCGGACAAAATTCACGCTCATACTATCATGATGCATAGTGTTCAAGCTCTTTACTGCAATTGAGATTGCCATTGAGATTGCTTGCGGATTTTAGGATTATGAGACTTAGCGGTGGCACACTGACATTGTTGCCTTATAAAGAAGACAGGCAGACTACCACATTTGCATTGGTGTTCAGTTAAACTCTTCTATTGACCCAAAATCAAATAAAAAATCTCCTTTCACTACTGTCAATCAAAAACTATATTTCAGTTCTTTATGACAGCAGAGAAAAGAGATTTATATCTAAAAAGTATTTGAGTATTTTTTAGTTCCCTGATTTTTACTTAGCCACTTTTTTCCAATCTCTTCATAATAGAGAACATAAATAAAGCAGCAACCAGACAGCATACAATCAATACACTCCATACCATCCACAACTGCATTTCACCCCAAATCTTACCAATTTCACCAACCAACTTATTACCTAATGCAGTAGCTACAAACCAACCACCCATCATCAATCCTTTATATTTGGGAGGTGCAACTTTAGAAACAAATGAAATACCCATTGGTGATAGCAGCAATTCAGCAAAAGTCAACACCAAATAAGTAGAAATCAACCAATTAGGAGATACTAATTGAGAAGAAGAAATACCATTCGCTTCCACTTCCGACGGTGTGGGAAGTCCCATAGAACCCATAGCCAAAATAGCAAAACCAATCGCAGCAATAAGCATACCAAACGCAATTTTACGAGGTGCGGAAGGTTCTTTTCCGGCTTTAGCCAAAGAGCTAAATACAGCTAAGGATACCGGAGTCAAAGCAACAACGAAGAAGGGGTTGAATTGCTGGAATATCTGGGGAAGAATAGGCAGAGTTGCATCCATCGTACTATAATTTACTCCCAAAAGAATAATGACAGCAACTGCTACAATACCTGAAATAGTTTTGCTTTTACTAATTTTAGATTGAAAGAAAGAAAAACCAGCGTAAACCAATACAATCAGTAAAGTAAGATTCCATACACTAAAGCCTAACCGATCGAGCCCTTCAGCAGAATGAGCTGTATAGTCACGGGCAAAGAAAGTCATGGTAAGACCATTTTGATGGAATGCCATCCAAAAGAAAATAACGACAGCAAATACAAGACACAAAGCAATAATGCGTTGTTTTGTCTCAGCTGGAGTAAGTTCTTCGGAAGTAGCAGCCTGTTGTGTACTCTTATTGGCGTTAGCTTGTTTTGTATTGACATCTGCATGTTTAAACGTAGAACGGAATGCATAATAAATAATGATAGAAATAATCAATGAGATACAAGCTACACCAAAACCATAATTATAAGCTTCCCCAATTTATCAATATATGTAGAACAGAATGATGCAGTATCACCAGCAAAATTCTGAGCTACTTTCAGGCTTTCAAGTAATTGTGAACCCTCAGGAGTTATGGTTCCATTTTGAAACTGGTGTGCCAAAGCCGGAATCTGTCCATCGTATGTTAAGTTAGATTTTGCCAACATCCAGTTTGTTATTTCTGTCGCCATTGTAGGGGCATATAAGGCACCGATATTAATAGCCATATAGAAAATACTAAATGCCGAATCGCGCTTACTTCTGTATTCAGGAGCATCATAGAGATTTCCTACCATTACTTGCAGGTTACCTTTAAATAAACCGGTACCTAATGCAATCATTGTCAATGCACCGAACATCATCCATTTAGCGATATCATTTCCTGCAGGAATAGAAAGTAGCAGATAACCGAAAACATGACAAAAACACCTGTGGTCACCATCTTTCCATAACCAAATTTATCGGCTAACCAACCACCGATTAGAGGAGTAAAATAAACACCAGCCAAGAATGTAGAAAAAATCTCGGATGTTTCGGCTGCCGTATATCCAAACTTAGCTTGCAAAAAGAGTGTGAAAATCGCAAGCATTGTGTAATAACCAAAGCGTTCGCCGGTATTGGCGAGAGCTAACGCATATAAGCCTTTAGGCTGTCCTTCAAACATAAGTAATAAGATTTATAATTAATAGTTAATATTGATTTTTTGCAAAGATATAACTTTTAGCCAATCTGAAAAAAAAAAGAACCACGAAAGTGGCTCTTTTTGCATGATTATTCGATGAAAAGGGATGTTACTTCCGCTTTAGCTTCTTTTTATAAGGTCATTGGGAGCAATTTTAATTTGTAATCCCCGTATGCCGGCACTGATATAAATAAACGGATATTCAGTGCATGTTTCATGTATATAAGTGGGAAAGTGTTTCTTCATGCCAATGGGAGAACAGCCGCCACGGATATATCCCGTCAAAGGAAGCAGTTCTTTCATCGGAATCAAGTCACATTTCTTATTGCCCGATACTTTGGCAGCCAGTTTTAAGTCTACCTCGTGTTCTCCGGGGATAACACAGACAAAATGCCCTGTTTTATCTCCGTGAAGTACCAAGGTCTTAAATACCTGCTCTATATTTTCTCCCAAACTGGCAGCTACATGAATGGCACTCAAATCATTTTCATCCACCTCATAAGGAATCAGTTCATAAGAAACCTTAGCCTTATCAAGCAGACGCGCTGCATTTGTTTTTGCTATTTTCTCTTTCATACCGAATAATCTTAATTCTTTAATTCTTCTTTGATAAATCGGGGTGTATAGCCTTTACTACTCTTAGCTACTTCTTCGGGAGTACCTGTGGATAGAAGTTGTCCTCCGCCGCGTCCTCCTTCCGGCCCCATATCTATAATATAATCCGCCAGTTTGATGACATCCAGGTTATGTTCGATAACGATAACCGTATTTCCTTTGTCCACTAATCTGTTGAGCACGGTCATCAGCACACGGATATCTTCAAAGTGCAAGCCGGTGGTAGGTTCATCCAATATATATAAAGTTTTTCCCGTATCGCGCTTGGAAAGCTCTGTCGCCAATTTCACACGCTGGCTTTCTCCACCGGACAAGGTGGTGGAAGGTTGTCCCAACTTGATATACCCCAGCCCTACTTCCTGCAAGACTTTTATTTTATTCAGAATCTGAGGTACGTTCTCAAAGAACTCCACAGCCCGGTTAATAGTCATATCCAGCACATCGGCTATGGATTTTTTCCCTTAAAACGCACTTCCAACGTCTCGCGGTTGTAACGTTTGCCATGACATACTTCACATGGGACCAGGACATCAGGCAGGAAATTCATTTCAATTGTCTTGTAACCGTTACCGCCACAAGCTTCGCAACGTCCTCCGGTCACATTGAATGAAAAACGTCCCGGTTTATAGCCGCGTATCTTCGCTTCGGGCAGATTGACAAAAGATTTCTTATATCCGAAAAGACTCCGGTATACGTTGCCGGATTGGAACGGGGTGTTCGTCCCAAAGGAGATTGGTCTACGTTCACCACCTTGTCTATATTTTCCAGTCCTTCTATGCTGTCGTATGCCAACGGGTCTTGCAGGGAGCGATAAAAAATGCTGAGACAGGATAGGTTGCAGAGTATCATTGATCAAGGTGGATTTCCCACTGCCCGACACCCCTGTCACACAGATAAGTTTTCCCAATGGAAACTCCACATCCACATTTTTCAGGTTGTTTCCCCTCGCACCCTTCAGCCATAAGGATTTTCCGTTTCCTGCCCTTCGTTCAGATGGAATCTCCAGCTTCATCTTCCCGTTTAAATATTGCGAGGTAAGTGTCTCTGTCTTAACCATTTCCTGCGGAGTTCCGGCGAATACTACCTCACCCCCCAAACGGCCGGCTTTCGGTCCCATGTCCACTACATAATCTGCGGCCAACATCATATCCTTATCATGTTCCACCACAATGACAGAGTTGCCTGTATCCCGAAGTTTCTTCAATGAATTGATAAGTCGGAGATTGTCGCGCTGGTGAAGTCCGATACTCGGCTCATCCAATATATAGAGTACATTCACCAATTGTGAACCGATTTGAGTTGCCAAACGGATGCGCTGGCTTTCTCCTCCCGAAAGAGACACCGAGGTGCGGTTCAATGACAGATAGTCCAAGCCCACATCAAGCAAGAAACGCAAACGAGTACGAATTTCAATTCTTTAATATCTCGCTCGCAATTCTGCGTTGTTTATCCTCTAAAAATTCATCTACCTTCATCAGCCAATCATACAACTCATTGATATCCATGCTGGCCAATTCATAGATGTTCTTATCGTGTATGCGGAAATGCAATGCCTCCCTGTTCAATCTGGCTCCCTTTACATTCGGGACAGACATCGGTCTTGGCAAACTGCTCCGCCCATTTCTGAGCTGTAGCGGAAGCATCTTTTTCCTGCATCATCTGTATGTACTTCACTATTCCTTCATACGTCACAAAATAGTCGGAGGAAGTATGGATGAGGCTGCTTTTTATCTTAATCCGCTCATCGGAACCATAAAGAATTTCATCAATGGCTTCGTCTGTCAAGTCCTTGACAGGTGTCTTAATGCTGAAATCATATTTTTCAAGCAATGCTTCTATCTGCCAGAATATCATTGCATTTTTATATCTTGCCCAGAGGTGCTATGGCACCTTCATAAATAGACAATTCACGATCAGGAATCACTTTGTCTACATCAATAAGGTTGACATATCCCAATCCTTTACATCGCGGACAAGCTCCTTGCGGAGAATTAAATGAAAAATTGTGGGGAGCAGGTTCTTTATAGGACAATCCTGTAACCGGACACATCAGGCGTTTGCTGTAATGGCGTACCGTTTCTGTTTCCGCATCCAATATCATAATCAGTCCATCCCCTTGCTGCATGGCAGTTGCAACACTTTGCTTCAAGCGTTTCTCATCCTTTTCATTTACAACCAGTTTATCAATGACCACCTCTATATCATGGTTCTTATAACGGTCGAGTTTCATGCCGTGAACAATCTCACGCACTTCCCCATCCACACGCACATACAAATAACCTTTCTTCCTCACCTGTTCGAAAAGTTCTTTGTAATGACCTTTACGTGTACGCACCAACGGAGCCAGCATAAAAATCTTTTTGCCTTGATAATCTTTATGAATCAGTTCAAGAATCTGTTCTTCGGTGTATTTCACCATTTTTCTCCCGAGAGATAAGAATATGCAATACCTGCACGGGCAAACAACAAGCGAAGATAGTCATACACTTCGGTTGTTGTACCTACGGTAGAACGCGGATTCTTATTCGTTGTTTTCTGCTCTATAGAAATCACCGGACTCAATCCTGTTATCTTATCTACATCAGGACGTTCCATTCCACCCAGAAAATTACGGGCATATGCAGAGAATGTTTCTATGTATCTGCGTTGTCCCTCAGCAAAGATAGTATCAAATGCCAATGAAGATTTACCGCTACCGCTAAGTCCGGTTATCACAGTCAGGCTGTTACGTGGAATTTCTACATCTATATCTTTTAAATTATGCACACGGGCACCGTATACATTAATTAATTCTTTATCTTCAATCATATATTTATGCTTTCAGCTACTTTTGGCAGGCAAATTTAATGCTTCTGGACGAAATAATTAATTAAAAAGCCTAATATTATTTGCTATTCTTTCCATATAATGTGAATAAAACAGTTTTTTTTTGTACTTTTGCCCCTTAGTATAATCAACACACTACAAATGAAATTTATTCAAGCATTATATCTGGTCGCAGCTTTGTCTGTTGCTCCAGTCGGAATGATGGCTCAGACGCATTCCTCTGACAGCTATTTTCTGCACACTATTACCAAAGGGCAGAGTTTGTATTCGATAGCCAGTATGTATAACGTTACTACTGCCGATATCATTAAACTGAATCCGGGAAGCTCGGAACAAATAAAGGCCGGTGAGAGATTGAAGATTCCGCAGAAGAACGCAGGAAGCGGACAACAAACGTTTCACACCATTCAGGCCGGAGAAACTCTGTATAAGCTTACGCAGAGATATGGGTTCACTGCACAACATATGTGTAAGTCCAATCCGGGACTCAGGGCGGAAAACGTCCGTATCTGACAGGTTATTGTTATCCCTGCACAAACAGAGAGCAGTGAGGAAACCATTATCAATGAAGTAAAATCGGCCGGAGCTGTTTCTTCCGCTTCCACCCCTTTAAAACCTAAATGTCGGGATATGCATCGGGTGGAAAGAAAAGAAACGATATACAGCATCAGCCGTCTATACGGCATTACGGAAGCCGAACTGATTGCAGCCAATCCCGAACTCCGTACAGAGAAACTCAAAAAGGAAAGTTTTTGTGTATCCCCTACACATCTGCCGGAAACAACCAAAAGGAACAGGAGCAACCTGTATCGCCGACTACTATACCGACCGACAATGAGCTCTTTGATAAGAGTAAGAAGGAAAATCCTAAGATTGCCACCATAAAAGCAGCCGTTATGCTTCCGTTCATGACCGACGGCAGCGGTAATCGTGATGAACAAACCCGCATGGTAGAGTACTATGAAGGTTTCTTGATGGCAGTAGACAGTTTGAAAGAAAAAGGTGTTTCTATTGATATATACACTTATGATACATATAATAATACCTCTTCGGTAAAATCCATTCTTGCCAAAGATGAAATGAAAAACATGAATATCATCTTCGGTCCTGCTTATCCGGAACAGGTTAAACCGGTGGCGGATTTTGCCAAGAAAAATAATATCCGCTTAGTGATTCCATTTACTTCAAAGGGTAATGAGGTGTTCAACAACCCGTCTATTTATCAGATTAATACTCCTCAATCTTATCTATATTCGGAAGTATATGAGCACTTTACACGCAAATTTACCAATGCCAATGTAATATTCCTTGATGCAGAGGATGGCGATAAAGACAAAGCGGATTTTATTAAGGGACTGAAAGAGGAATTGAAAGGCAAGCACATACCTTTTACTGAATTAAAAGGTGAGGCCATTACTCCCGAATCATTAAAGGGGGCCATGAATGCTACTTTGGACAATGTATTTATTCCTACTTCCGGTACAAACATTGCTCTGATTAAATTATTACCGCAGTTAATTGTTACCCTGCGTGACAATCCTGATTATCGGATGCAATTATTCGGATACCCCGAATGGCAAACGTATACTAACGACCATTTGGCCAGTTTTTATGAATTGGATACTTATTTCTATTCTTCTTTCTATACTAACAATTTATTTCCCGAAGCTATCCGATTCTCTTCTGCCTATCGCAAATGGTACAGCAAGGATATGTCGAACACATTCCCCAAATATGGAATGTTAGGATTCGACACAGGCTATTTCTTCCTGAAAGGGTTATCACAATATGGAAGCAACTTGGAAGACAAGCTGAATAAAGTGACAGTCACTCCTATTCAGACAGGTTTTAAATTTGAACGCGTAAATAACTGGGGAGGCTTTATCAACCGGAAAGTGTTCTTTGTTCATTTTACGAAGAACTATGAATTGATTAAACTCGATTTTGAATAATGAAGAACTATAAATATATAGGTATATTGGTTCTGGCATGGTTATTCACTTTGCCGGCAACTGCACAATTAGGTGAAGAGCGACATAATTTTGCAGTTGGAATAAATGGAGGACTGAACATGAACTCTGTTAGTTTTGATCCTAAAATCAAACAAAATACCTTGAATGGCATGGAGATGGGTGTCACCATGCGCTATATGTCCGAAAAATACTTCAAGATGATGTGTGGAGTGCAAATGGAAATCAATTACTCACAACGCGGTTGGAGTGAAAAGATTGAGGATGGCTCCGGAAATACATACAGCCGCACCATGAACTATGTTGAGATTCCTCTTTTGGCTCATCTTGCTTTCGGAAAAGACGCACTGAACCGAGGAGTAAAGTTCTTTATCAATGCAGGTCCCCAGATCGGTTTCTTTTTAAGCGATAAAGAAGAAATGAGTGATAATTGGGATACTTCCCAACGCCCCAATGGGGTAACAGAGCAATACGGTAAGGCTGTAGAAAATAAATTTGATTATGGTATTGCAGCCGGCGCCGGACTGGAATTAAGCACAGGCATCGGACACTTCTTGTTGGAAGGGCGTTATTACATGGGGTTGGGAGACTTTTATAAGAGTACAAAAAAGATTATTTCGGTCGGTCTGCCCACTCCTATATAGGCGTAAGGGCAACTTATTTATTCGATATAACCAAATAAGGCAGGCTCATCCGAAGAAGATATTGCCTTTCGGTCAAAGGTCGCATGACACGTATATATGTGTAGGGCTACACATATATACGTGTTGCTTTATACATACGTATGTGTAGCCTCGTACGTATATACGTAAAGACCGATACATACGTATGTGTGTCCCGGTCATTTTCTTTTTAACTATTATTACGATTTCATTTGAAACTAAACGTTAATTATTACCGTCTAATCCGATAAACAGTATTAATTGGTCTCCGACCAAGAAGACACGAAAAAACTACATCATGAAAAAATTGGTATTTTAATGACCGTATGCTTATTGGCAGGTATATGCCATGCACAACAAATACGCATATCCGGTAAAGTATTGGAAGCAAGCACTAAGCAAGCGGCGATAGCAGCCAATGTGGTCCTGCAAACCAATGATTCGACTTTTGTCAACGGTGCCGCAACCGACAACAAAGGAATTTTCCGAATAGAAAAAGTGGCGGAAGGAAGTTATAAATTGGTCATCTCTGCCATCGGTTTTAAGAAAAGCGTCATTGACCTGCAAGGACTTTCCCAATCTGTCGATTTGGGTACGCTGGAACTGGAAGAAGCCTCCCAACAACTGGAAGAAGTGACGGTTTCCGCAACCAATGTGGTCAGTAAGTTCGACCGAAAATTAGTGTTTCCCAACAAGCAACAAATCACTGCTTCAAATAGCGGTGTCGATTTGTTACGCAATCTGATGCTTCCACGACTGAATGTAAATCCTCTGGATGGCAGCGTTTCCCTGAATGACGGAAGTTCTGTACAACTGTGTATCAACGGACGCAAAGTGGGGAAAGAAGAAATTCAGGCACTTATCCCATCGGATATCCTCCGAATAGAATATCTGGAAGACCCCGGACTGCGCTACGGAGATGCAGGAGCGGTGGTAAACTACATTGTCTACCGTTATGAACTTGGAGGTTCTGTCAGCACCTCGGCTCAGCAGTCGCCCTATGTGATGTGGGGAAACTATAATGTGTCGGGAAAAGTGAACTACAAGAAATCCGAATTCGGAATATGGTATGGCGCATATTCACATAAATTCGAGAATGCATGGCGCACCAATGAAGAAACGTTTGCAAAGGAAGACGGTACTTTTCTGCACCGGACGGAAGAAGGCATTCCTGATGTTACTTCGGAATACGCACAATGGGGCGGTATCAGTTATAACTTGCAGGAAGCGGATAATTATATGTTGAACGCCTCCGTCGGATTTTGGAATGAAAACAAACCACGGACCGGTTTCCACAGCACACTGTATACCCGTGAATATCCCGAACTTGCCACAGAAAGACTTGACTTTGCTCACAACCGTAACAGTCGTCCCTGGTTCGACATCTATTTTCAGAAGGAACTAAAAAAGAAGCAGTTTCTGGCATTGAACGTTGTAGGAACATATATCGGCAGTCATAACCGCCAAAACTATCAGGAAATTCTCGATAATGAGTTTGTTGCCGATTACTTCTCAGGTGTGCAGGGTGACAAATACTCCATCATCGCGGAAGGAATCTATGAAAAGACATTCAAGAAAAGCCGTTTCAGTTCGGGTATCAAACACACCCAGGCATATTCGGACAATGAGTATAGCGGAACACTGAACTATAACACACAGATGAAACAAGCCGACACGTATGCCTATGCGCAATATAACGGAAAATGGAAAAAGATGAATTATACGCTGGGGGTAGGTGTCACCCGTTCCTGGTACCAACAAATCGGACAAGAAGATTATGAAACTTACCAATTCAATCCACGTTTCAGCCTGAGTTATACATTTAATGAAGAATTTTATGCCCGCATGAATGGCAGTTTAAACAGTAATGAGCCTTCACTATCTCAGTTAAGTGCTGTAGACCAATTGATAGACTCATTGCAAATCAGACGTGGAAACCCTGATTTGAAACCATATAACAACTACCGGTTGAACCTGACATTGGGGTATAACAAGAAGAAAGTGCAGATAAATTGGTATACCAACTATCGCAATGCGCCCGATGTCATCATGGAGCAAACTTATCGTGAGAACGGGAAATTCATACGCAGCTATGCCAACCACCATCGCTTCCAGTCTTTGGAAAATGAGTTATCTGTCCGCGTGGGAATGCTTTGGGATGTACTGCAATTAAGAGGGAGTACGGGGCTGAGCCGTTATTGGAGTCACGGAACGGATTATAATCACACCTATACAAACTGGTATTACGAATTGAGGCAACCGCCATGTATAAACGGTTTATGGGATACTTCATGATACAAAGCAACCGCAACAGTTTCTTTGGCGAAAGCTTGAGCAGTGGCGAGAACTTGCATGTCCTTATGTTGCAATATCGCTTGGGCAAAGTCAATTTGGGAGCAGGAATCATCAATCCTTTCTCTGATAACTATAAGCGCGAACAGGAAAACAGGAATCGCTACGCCGGCTCCAAGGGAGCATGGCATGTGAAGGAGTCGGCTCACATGGCTTTCCTGACCTTTGCCTACAACTTCAGTTTCGGCCGCCAATATCAAAGCAAGAACAAGAAGATTAACAATAGCGACACAGACGCCGGTGTATTATAAAAATATGCTTTATTGTTATAAGGGGTTGTGTCAAAACTAAACCGACCTATCCCATCGTCAGCTGTAGGGGCAGGGTTTGCCTGCCCGAAGACACAAAGCAAACTGTTTTCGGGCGAGCGGACCTCGCCCCTACAAACCAAACGACAGCATTATCCACGTTTTTTTGACACAACCCCTTATAATATTCTTCAGCCAAATGAAGGAATCGTTATCTTAAACGATCATAAGCTTTCACCAACACTTCATCTTTACCGATAGCACGAATAGCCAGCCAATTTAAAATAATAGCGACAAAAGGCAAGCATAAAGTCCACGAAGCAGAGAATGTCATGCTATCATCCTTCAACATAAAGATAAAAGTAATCAGTGTAGCATAATAACCTACCAGTAAGATAGTGCTGAAAATAGTCATACGAATCTGCAACATACGTTTCTTAAACATAAATATCGTAGTAAAAGAAAGCAATGCCGCTACTACCAGAATGACAAACATAGCCCAAGGAGCATAGTCCTTTACGCCGTCGGCAGAGACAATACACAGATTAGTAAACTTTGAGACACTGTAATCCTCAGCAATATAGGCTCCTACAGGGTGCACATACAAACGATGAGCAGAATGGTAACTACCAATAAATAAACGGATTGAATGCGTTGTATCATAATAATAATCTTTTAATAACGGTTATACAAAAAAGAAGGCCGCTTCAGTGAAACGGCCTTTAGGGAAAGAACCTTTTATTGTAATTTCTCTTTTTTCTTTGGCTGGGTTACGATAATAAACCTTTACCTTCTTCGTATTCCTGGGCAGCAATCAAAGTCGGCTTCGGGAGCTTTTCGTAATAACGAGAGATTTCGATTTGCTCTCTGTTTTCAAAAACTTCTTCCAGATTATCGTTGTATGAAGCGAACTCCTGTAACTTCTTTGAAAGGTCATTCTTCATCTCAACAGCAATCTGGTTGGCACGTTTACCAATGATAGCAACGGTTTCATATACATTGCCCGTATCCTCACACAGTTCCACCATGTTGCGGGTAATGGTATTCGACGGAGCGTTTGTCTTCTTGTAATCCATAATTTCTTATTTAGTTTTTTATTCGTTAATTTCCTTCACGTATTTCTTGGCATCCTTATAAATGTTTTCCACCTCTTTAATATATTTACTTTCGGGGAATTCGTTCTTAAAGGCATAGTATTCATCAATGGCATCACGCATACGCTCTTCTTTCTTTTCTTCCACACTTTCCTTGGCCATATCATACTTGGCGCGCAAAAGCAGGATAGAAATATCTTCGCGCAACTTGGTATAAGGATAGTCCTTTAAAGCATTCTGAGCCGTAACGATACATGCCAGATAGTTATTTCCGGTAGTGCTATATGAACTGTTTCCCGTATAAGAACCCAAATCATAATATAATCGGGCTGCCATATAATCTTTCATCACCAACTTATCCTGCAAATCGAATATCATTTGCTGTGCTTCCTGATGACGGTTACTGGCAGGGAAATACTCCATAAACATCTGCAACTCCTGAATGGCCTTATAAGTACTGCTTTGATCCAAACGGGGTTCCGGTGTATCCAAGAATAATGCTTTTCCCGAATAAAAACGAGCCTGTTCGGTATAAGTTCCACGAGGATATGTATTATAGTATGTGGAGAAATAATGCGACGCCGTTATAAAGTCACCCTGGTTATAATATGTCATTCCTAACATATAAAGGGATTCTTCAGCTTTATCGGTTCCTTTCAAAATAGTTATCAACTCTTCCAGAATTGCCGCAGCTTTTTGTGTTCTGCCCCTTGCCAAAGTAACTTTTGGCTGCTTCGTACTTATATTCGTAGTCCGTGCTTTTTAGAACTTTGTTGTACTCTCCGCATGATGTTAATACACTGCCGGAGACAAGAGCTATAATGATATATTTTTTCATCTTATTTAAATAATTGCGCAAATTTACGCCTTTCCACCGAAAAATACAACAGTTATATGTTTTTAATACTAAAAAGTCGACCAATCTTTTTTTTTCAGGATGTATACGTGTTATAAGAGAAAATAACTGTAATTTTACAGCTTAGTCTTTATAAACATGGAATTATGAATTTTGAACTGATTTCTGATTATCAACCGACCGGCGACCAACCTGAAGCTATCGCCCAGCTGACAGAAGGCATATTAAAAGGAGTGCCTGCCCAGACACTTTTGGGTGTAACAGGTTCCGGCAAGACGTTTACCATTGCCAATGTCATCAAAAACATCAATAAACCCACACTGATATTAAGCCATAACAAAACGCTTGCAGCACAGTTATATGGAGAGTTCAAGAACTTTTTTTTCCTAATAATGCAGTCGAGTATTACGTGTCTTATTATGATTACTACCAGCCGGAGGCCTATCTCCCATCCAGCGATACCTATATAGAGAAAGACTTGCAAATCAACGAGGAGATTGACAAGCTCAGGCTGGCAGCCACTTCCGCTTTGCTTTCCGGCCGTAAGGACGTGGTGGTCATTTCTTCCGTATCGTGTATTTATGGTATGGGAAACCCTTCTGATTTCTATAATAATGTCATTGAAATCAAAAAGGGTAAATTACTGGACCGCAATGTGTTTCTACGCCGTTTGGTAGACAGTCTGTATGTCCGCAATGATTTGGAACTGAATCGTGGCAATTTCCGTGTCAAAGGAGATACGGTAGATATTTATCTGGCATACAGCGACAACCTGCTCCGCGTGATGTTTTGGGATGATGAGATTGACAGTATTGAAGAAGTGGACCCTGTCTCCGGCATACGTCTCGCTTCTTTTGATGAATACAAGATTTATCCCGCCAATCTTTTTATGACCACCAAAGAAAGCCAGTTGCAGGCAATCTATCAAATAGAGGATGATTTGGCAAAAGAAGTGGCTAAATTTGAAGAAGAAGGCAAGCATTATGAGGCGAAACGCCTTTATGAACGTGTCACTTACGATATGGAAATGATACGGGAGTTAGGTCATTGCTCGGGCATAGAGAATTATTCGCGCTATTTTGACGGTCGTGTAGCCGGTACGCGTCCTTATTGCCTGCTGGATTTCTTTCCCGATGATTTTCTGATTGTCATTGATGAAAGCCATGTCAGTGTGCCTCAGATTCGTGCCATGTATGGCGGTGACCGCGCACGTAAAACCAACCTGGTGGAATATGGTTTCCGGATGGAATCTGCATTTGATAATCGCCCGCTAAAGTTCGAAGAGTTTCAAGAATTGGCAAAACAAGTTGTTTATGTCAGTGCCACTCCCGCCGATTACGAATTGATACAAAGTGAAGGGATTGTGGTGGAGCAAGTGATCCGCCCGACGGGATTGCTTGACCCTGTCATCGAAGTACGCCCCAGCATGAACCAAATCGATGACCTGATGGAGGAGATTCAGCAGCGTATCGAAAAAGAAGAGCGCGTATTAGTCACTACACTGACCAAACGTATGGCAGAAGAGCTAACCGATTATTTATTGCGTCACGACATTAGATGTAATTATATCCATAGTGATGTAGATACGTTGGAGCGGGTGAAAATTATGGATGAATTACGTCAGGGAACATATAGCGTATTAATAGGCGTAAACCTGCTTCGCGAAGGTCTTGACTTGCCGGAAGTGTCTTTGGTAGCTATATTGGATGCCGATAAAGAAGGCTTCCTTCGTTCTCACCGCTCATTGACACAGACGGCCGGACGCGCTGCCCGTAACATCAACGGAAAAGTCATCATGTATGCCGACCGCATTACCGAAAGCATGCAAAAGACCATTGATGAAACCAACCGCCGCCGCGAAAAACAATTGGCTTACAATGAGGAGCACGGTATTACTCGAAACAGATTAAACGTGCACGCAATGCAGCTCTTCTGGGCACAGGAAATACCAATGCCGATGATGAAGTAAAAGTTCCGAAAGCATACGTTGAGCCATCCAACAGCAGTATTGCCGCCGATCCGGTTGTCCAATACATGTCTAAGCCTCAAATGGAAAAGGCTATCGAACGTACACGAAAATTAATGCAGGAAGCTGCCAGGAAACTGGAATTTATCGAAGCTGCCCAATATAGAGATGAGCTGCTGAAAATGGAAGAAATGATGAAGGAACGTTGGTGAGATTAGAATCTCACCATCAGTTCCATTACGAATTTGTCTTGCTCCGATTCTTTAGCCAGAGATAAGTCATCATAAAAATATTTCTCGTAATTGATACGCAAATCTGCCTGAAAAGCTTTTCCGAAACTCAGCGTCACGCCACCGGTCAGACGTTGACGGGAATAGTCCGTGATATAAAGTTGTCCTTCTTCATTGGCAACACCGTTACTATGATCGCCCATACTGTCATATCGTCCCAAGAAAGATATTTTCTTAAACAGCCCTTTCTTGATAGGCAAATCATAATTTACAAAGCCATTAAAAGCGTGCACATCTTTAAAAGCATCGTGAGCATATGTTTTATATAAGTATTCCACCTCAAAATGCCAATTGGAAAATTCATAATACGTACCGATGTCATACATATAGATACTATTTTTATCCGGGTGTACTTTTTGCGTGCTTAAAGTAAGGTTATAACCTTTCAAGGCATTAATTGCAGCTTGGCTGAATAGTTCAGGGTGCTATGCCATTCTTTTTGTTGAGTCAGTCCCGAGCCATTGAATAGTCCGGCTTCCAACTTCATCGGCAAATTACCATCTAAAGCAAGAGCTCCGGTAGCACCCACATCACGCACATTCCCCACCTGCTTGGCTATGAAGGAGCGATTGGCAAAATATTGCTGATGAGGAGAGCGATGCGCATCAATAGTAAACGGAACACGCATCTGTCCCATTGTCAAATTCCATGTATCATTAGGAACGAAGCGGGCATACGCATCCAGCATCTTGATGCTTCCTTCATCCGATAAATCTATTTCTGCCTTATATGCAATAACCGGCAGTACCTTTCCGTCCAAACTGACACGGGCGTTTCTTACCTGAAAGCGTTGCATGCCTGTAGTAGTCTGAAGCTCGTATTTACTACGTATAGTCCCGTGAACCTTAGGAAGATATTCCTTGGGAATAGTTAGTTGCGCACCTGCGGTTGCTATGCTTAAAGCTGTAAAGACAGCGGCTGCGAGTGTTCTTCTCATCTTTATTATTAATGTGACTTTTTATTTTCGACTGCAAAGATAGAGAACCGATATATCTGCGATGTGTCATTCATGTTACAAACATGTTTCAATCAAAGCCTCCCGGAAACACCATTGAACCAACAATAATGCCAAAAGGGTTATTCGATAATTCGGGCTGTTTCAACTTTCTCCAAGCGAGCACGCAATTTCCCCATCATAGACCGGCGGATACGGAGCTTCATCAGGCAATCCATATCGTATGACTGTTCCAAGATTTCCGGTTCTTCTTCTTTTACGATACGCATGACGTCATTCATAAAAGGATATTCAAAAGCAACGGCAATCTCATCGTCCACCGTTTTTTCTATTATTGTGGCATTGGCTATCGCTTCTGCTGCCGCAGCTTTATAGGCGACGATTAATCCGCTTGTTCCCAGTTTGATGCCACCGAAGTATCTCACGACAACAATAAGAATATCAGTCAGCCCGTTAGAATTTATTTGTCCCAAAATAGGTTTTCCGGCAGTACCGGACGGTTCTCCGTTATCATTGGCACGAAAGTCTTTTCTTTCATGTCCAAGCATATAAGCATAGCACACATGACGCGCATCATAGTATTTTTTTTGATAAATATCAAGATGCTGTTTTATCTCTTCAACGGTATGTACAGGAATGGCAATAGCTATAAATTTACTTCTCTTCTCTGTATAAATACCTTCGGCTACACCGATTATCGTTTTATATGTATCTTCTTGTATCATCATCAAAGGAAATCATTATTATTGGAAAAATATAAAAACTACAACACATATCGGGCTATCCATGCACAAGCTTCCGCATCTGCCAATGCGTGATGGTGATTCTTCAAATCAAACCCGAAGAACTCGGCCACCGTATGTAGCTGATGATTCCGTAACCCTTTTAATTTGCGTGATGCCTGATAAGTGCAATAAAACTCATAATCAGGATAATCCATACAATAGGTTCTGAATACTGCTTTCAGGCAGGCTTCATCAAACGCCTTGTTATGCGCAACCAACGGAAGTCCTGTGATTTTGGGTTCTACTTGTTTCCATACTTCGGAAAAACAGGAGCATTGGCCGTATCTTCCCGAGTCAGCCCGTGTACACATGTGTTCCAATACAAATAATAGTCCGGTTCGGGATGAATAAGACTATAAAACTTATCTACAATCTCACCATCCTTTACTATCACAACACCCACACTGCACACACTGGTGCGCTCATTATTTGCCGTTTCAAAGTCTATTGCCGCAAAATTATCCATTGATTCTTTCTCTGATTTTTCCCCATGCATAGGTATCGAACAGACAACTGTTGTGCATGGTGTGGTACATCACTTTAAAACAGGACATCGGGACGGCAGAATGCGAAAGTTCAGCCTTTTCGCCAAAAGCCTCTCTATAACCAGCTATAATTTTATTAATATTCATCGTATTCTTCTGTTTTTATCCGTTATCACAAATGTATAGAATATAATCGAAGTACACAATTACTACCCTCCTTTTATTTTAGTTCTTTACCGGCCTTCTCCATGCATTAAGGAATAATTGCCAAGTTTTTCGGATAAATCGCCATTTCTTTTTTTTCTTGCATAAAACGGACCTTTGTATATCGTAAAACAACAAAAGAAGGATATGGAAAACTCTAAAATCATAAATAAAATAGTAGCGATGCAACCGGAACTTATGAGCTTCGCTTTTAAATTGACTGCAAATCAGGATTCTGCAAACGACTTGGTACAAGATTCTATCTTAAAGGCTCTGGATAATACACAGAAATTTATCCGGCAGGAAAACTTTAAAGGATGGATGTATACCATCATGCGTAATTTATTCATCAATAATTACCGCCGTTCTGTTCGTGAGCTTAATTTCCTGGATTCCAACTTCACGGACTATGCACAGATTCAGGTAGCCAAAGATGATGACAAATTTGAAGAAACTTATGATTTAAAACTGCTGTATAGGATAATCAACAAATTGCCCGATGACACGAAACAGCCTTTTATGATGTTTGTATCAGGACTGAAATATAAAGAGATAGCAGAAAAATGGACTTGCCCATCGGAACAATCAAAAGCCGTTTGCACTTTGCCCGAAAAAGAAACTTCAAAAGGATTTGAGAGATTTCTCGTAAGGAACAGTCGGACAAAGGATAGCCACTTAATCATAATAGATTTTTAACATACAATTTTTCTTTCACAATTTCGATTCAAAGAAAGAGGATGTGTCAAAACTGTCGTTTCGTTCGTAGGGGCAAGGTTCGCTCGCCCGAAAACAGTTGGCTTTATGTCTTCGGGCAGGCAAACCCTGCCCCTACAGCTGACGACGGGATAGGCCGGTTTAGTTTTGACACCCCCCTACTAGCAAAATAATAGCATTATCAACGTTTTGCCTCCTTTTAATTTTATATTATTCCACTCCTATCTCATCCACAAACAAGAAAGCGTTCTTTCCGGGCATAGAATGCCAGGCAGGAAGTTTTGAAGTTGTCTCTGCAATTATCCGTACATATCTGGTTTTGACTTTATCAAACGAAATCTCTTCTTTACGAATTTGCATCTTTGTTCCTTTTTCCAATACGGGAATCTTCTTAGAGGCTATCTCACGGAAAACTTTTCCATCATCAGAGATTTCTATTTTCAGACCGGTCGCTCCGAATATGGCATCTCCCGGATTCAATAATGTATTGATAAAGGCCGATGAGATTTCTTTCGGCTCCTGCATATCAATGGTGATATCCGGATTGTTACCATAAAAACCGACCCAACGACCGGAACGGTAGTTCAAGTCTCCATAAAGTCCGTCTGTTAATGTACTTCCTCCTTGAAAAGTATATGATTTGTGAGGTTCTACATTCAGCGTCGCAGGCTTCATGGTAACAGCATTGAAATGAATTTCTTCCTTACTGATACTGCTATTGCCTTGCGGACGAACGGCTATTGCCTGAATAACTGCATCCTTGTCCAGGTGCAATGTATCTGTGTAAAGAGGAGATTGGGCATTGGGCTCGCTGCCGTCTAATGTATAGTGCACTTCGGTGTTATCGAAAGTAAGAAAAAGACTTTAGCTTTTCCTTCTTGTTCTTCGGGAACAACCTGAATGGTAACATCATAAATATCCTGACGGAAATCATAACCACGATCTTTATAAATCGCCAATAAAGCCGGTAGACGATTCAGGAAACCGTCAAAATCCTTATGCGCAGGTTCTGTCCATTGAATCTCGGAAAGGGCTGCCATACGAGGAAGAATCTGCCATTCCATCTTAAGACTGTCACGAGTCCATTCAGTCCAGATACATCCTTGAGCCCCTATGATATATTGTTTTTCTTCCTCTGTCAATTCATCCGATACCGGTTCGAAAGTATAAACACGCTCAAGGCTCTTTGTTCCCTTGATGCGATTGTAGGTAGGATTACTGAAATAGAGGTATTGAATGGGAGTCATTATAGCGTTATGATGCAGACGCGCTGTCTCTATGCCGCCTCGGGGACTTGTCCACGACATAACGGTTGCCCCCGGAGCCAAGCCCCCTTCAAGCATTTCATCCCATCCCAACATCTTACGTCCTCTCTCACTGATTACTTTTCCGACTTCAGCCATAAAATAGGTCTGCAACCGGTTTTCTTTATTGTGTTTAGGAGTATCCTTCAGTCCCAGTTCGCGAATCTTCGCCTGACACTTAGGACATTCTTTCCAGCGTACCTTCGGACATTCGTCTCCACCGATATGAATGTAAGGGGAAGGAAAAATATCCATTATTTCATTTAATACATCTTTGGCAAACTCCAAAGCCTTCGTATTTCCGCCACACAGCACATCCGGGAAAACTCCCCATTCGCACGGTATTTCATACGGACCTCCGGTACAACCCAATTCGGGATATGAAGCCAATGCAGCCATCATGTGTCCCGGAAGGTCTACTTCGGGAATAACTGTAATAAAACGGTCTGCTGCATATTTCACAATCTCCTTTGCTTCTTCCTGAGTATAAAATCCGCTGTGTGGAGTCTCGTCGTATTCTCTTGTGCTCCAATCCATCAAGGTACGTGGGCGCGTCGAACCTATTTCGGTCAGCTTAGGGTATTTCTTAATCTCAATTCGCCAACCTTGGTCTTCCGTAAGATGCCAATGAAAATAATTAATATTATGTAACGCCAGCATATCGATAATCTGCTTCAGATAAGAAACCGGGAAATAATGACGACCTACGTCGACCATAAATCCGCGATAATCAAAACGGGGATAATCATTGACGATACCGGCAGGAATGGCAGACGCCGACTCTCTATCCTTCGTCACCGGCATAGATTTATGTAAAGTCTGAATACCATAAAACACTCCCGCTTCACTTCCACCTGCCAAACGGATATTATTGGATGTTACCTCCAGCCGATATCCCTCTTTTTGTTTTATAGCAGTATCAACAGACAGAATGATGGCATCACTCTCTTCATTCTCTGTCGTACATTGAACGGTAAGTCCCGTGGCTTCTTTTATATAAGAAGCCAAAAATTCAGCTGTCCGTTCCAGCTTTTCATTACCTGCCGGATAAACAATTTTTGTGCCCGAATGAATAACAAAAGGATTTTTCCTGAAAATTTTGAACGACCTCTTGCGGTTGAGGAATAACATTCAGATTACCTACTTCTCTTTTTTGTAGGGGTACATGCAGACAGGGTCAGTGCTACCCACATTCCAAGTCCTGCCCATTGCATAAATTGCTTTTTCATTGTTTAAAATATAATAATTTGTTGCAAGGGCAAAGATACAACAATCCGTTTTATCTGCTGTGTTTTACTCTAATCTTTCTTTTCTTCAGTAATGATTTTCCTCCAATGATCAGAGTTACTGCGGTAATCACCATCAAGATACCCAAAATAATGCGTGGAGTCAACTGTTCACCGAATACCAGTACCCCGAAAAATAAAGCGGTAACCGGCTCCAATGCACCCAAGATGGCAGTTGAGTAGAACCTATATAATGAATAGCCTTAGTCATTGTCACCAGTGAGATGACAGTAGGAAAGACTGCCAGCGAAACAGCATTTATCCATAGCATCGGCGTTGGAATGACCTGCAATTCTGTACAGAACTGCAAACGCACTACATACACCGATAATCCGAACAACAAAACATAAAAAAGGTAAGTTTGGCAATCGGCATATCTTTTGAGCGATGAGCGATTGACCCCCACTATATAAATGGCATAAGACAATGAAGAAAGGAAGACAAATGTGATTCCTACCAAGCTGAGTGTCTGTCCGCCCGGACTCTTGCACAACATGGATATACCTACAAAGGCAAGAGCAATGGAAAACATCGTAATGGGGGAAACCTTCTCTTTAAAGACCACCGCCATAATAATAGCCACTAATACCGGATAAACAAACAGAATGGTAGAAGCAATGCCTGCATCCATATAGTTGTAGCTCATGAAAAGGAACAAAGAAGAGAAAGCAAACAATAATCCCATTATGCAGAGTGGCAGCACATCTACCCTTTTTATGGCAAAAGATTGCTTTTGAAATTTCATCATAATGCGAAGAACGATAACAGCCAGCGAATAACGGTAAAATAATACCGTATCTACGCTCATTCCTGCACTGTAAAGGGGAAGAGTGAAAAGGGGGTTCATGCCGTAACTGGCTGCTGCAATCGCTCCAAGGATAAATCCTTTAGTCTTGTTGTTAGTCATTATAGTCTATCTTCTTAAAATCGCTGCGAAATTAGATATTTGTTCGCAATAAACAAAGGGAAAGAAATTTATTCTTTTGTCCTAACAACAATTTATCTATATTACACCTATACAACAACAATAATAAATCATTTCCGAATATGAAGAGTTGGATTTCTTCTTATCACTGTATTGTTTTAGAGGTGTATCAAGACTCCAAAGTTTCTTCTGATACACCTCTCCAAAAAAATTAATTCAGTTTATGAATAATCAATCCCGAACGAAGTTTTGGTTCAAACCAAGTAGTCTTCGGCGGCATAATGTTGCCGGTATCGGCAATATCCATCAGCTGTTTCATTGAAACAGGATAGAGCGCTAAAGCAACTTTCATCTCGCCACTGTCTACACGCTTTTTCAGTTCTCCCAAGCCACGGATACCACCCACGAAATCGATTCGTTTATCAGAACGAAGATCTTTAATACCAAGGATTTCATCCAATATCAGATTAGAAGAAATAGTTACATCCAACACTCCGATAGGATCATTATCATCGTAAGTTCCCTCCTTGGCAGTCAGGCTGTACCATTTGCCTTCCAGATAAAGGGAGAAATTATGGAGGCTTTGGGGTTTATAGATTTCCACGCCCTTTTCCTCGATGACAAAGTTCTTTCCGACAGCCGCTAAGAACTCTTCGGGAGTCAAGCCGTTCAAATCTTTCACCACACGATTATAGTCGATGATGGTCAACTGATTGGCAGGGAAACAAACTGCCATGAAATAGTTATATTCTTCATCTCCCTTATGGTTCGGATTCTGCTTTGCCTTTTCAGCACCTACCAATGCAGCGGCAGCAGAACGATGATGTCCGTCAGCAATATATAATGCAGGCATTTTAAAAGCTTTAGTAATGGCTTCAATATCATTTTCCCGGTCTATAACCCAAAATGAATGGCCGAAGCCGTCACCCGGAGCTATAAAATCATATTCCGGTTTTTGAGAAGTGTATTTCTTAACAATAGCATCCAGTTCTGCATTATCGGGATAAGCGAAAAATACCGGTTCAATGTTGGCATTGTTCACACGTACATGCTTCATACGGTCTTCTTCCTTGTCACGACGGGTAAGTTCATGTTTCTTAATAACACCATTCATATAATCGGGAACATACGCACCGACTACCAATCCATACTGAGTCTTACCATTCATGGTCTGTGCATACACATAATAGTTTTCCTTTTCGTCCTGGACCAGCCAACCTTTGTCCTGAAACATCCGGAAATTCTCAGCAGCCTTGTCATACACCTTCGCATCATGCTCGTCTGTACCTGCCGGAAAGTCTATTTCCGGTTTAATAATATGATAAAGTGATTTCTCATTACCCTTTGCTTCTTCACGGGCTTCTTCCGAATTAAGCACATCATAAGGACGGGAAGCGACTTGCTCCACCAGTTCTTTCGGAGGGCGAATGCCTTTGAAGGGTTTTATTATAGCCATAGAATATTAGATTTATAAGTTATAAATACTTATTTATTTACGCGAAACTTTTCGCAACCATCTTTCAGGAAACCCACAATCTGCCTGGCAGCTGCAATACCGGCATTTATATTCGCTTCGGCAGTTTGGGCGCCCATTTTCTTCGGTGTAGAGAAATAACGACCCGGAAAATGGTCAGCAAATTCGGCATGATGTACAGGCATAATGTCAGTAACATATTCCAAATCAGGACGGTCATTCATCAGACGCAGCAAGTCTGCTTCATTAATAACTTCCTTGCGTGCAGTATTAACCAGCAGACCGTTTTTAGGCATTTTGTCTACCAGATCATAATTGATAGAATTCTTTTTGTTTCAGGAGTAGCAGGAATATGCAGAGATACAATATTACAAGTAGCATACAATTCTTCGGTAGATGCAACCGCCTTCACACCGTCTGCTTCAATGACCTCTTTCGGACAATAAGCATCGTATGCATAGATGTCCATACCAAAGCCTTTGGCAATACGAGCTACATTACGTCCCACATTACCGTATGCATGAATACCCAATTTCTTTCCTTTCAATTCAGTACCCGAAGTACCGTTATACATATTGCGGACAGCCATCACCATCAACCCGAAAGCCAGTTCGGCCACAGCATTGGAGTTTTGTCCCGGAGTATTCATGACACATACATTGTGAGCCGTAGCAGCTTCCAAGTCAACATTGTCATAACCAGCACCGGCACGTACGACAATTTTTAACTCTTTAGCAGCGTCCAATACTTCAGCATCAATTACATCACTACGGATAATAATGGCATCGGCATCTTTAACCGCTTCCAGCAATTTTGCCTTTTCTCCATATTTCTCCAATAATGCCAGTTCATAACCTGCTGCTTCTATCTCTTTGCGAATACCGTCTACTGCAATTTTAGCAAACGGTTTATCTGTTGCTACTAATACTTTCATGGTCTTATTTGTATTAATAAATAAGGACGTACTCACAGCACGCCCTTATTCTTATAAATCAATTAATGAAGTTTCTCGAATTCTTGCATGCAATCTATCAAAGCCTGAACACTTTCTTTCGGCATGGCATTATAACAAGATGCACGGAAGCCACCCACAGAGCGATGACCTTTAATACCTACCATACCTTTTTCGGTTGCAAACTTCAGGAAGTCTGCTTCCAAATCTTTGTATTCATCATTCATAACGAAACAGATATTCATATAAGAACGGTCCGCCTTATCCGTTACTGTACCACGGAACAACTTGTTACGGTCAATTTCCGCATACAGCATTTCGGCTTTCTCTTTGGCACGCTTCTGCATTTCCGCCACTCCACCATTAGCCTTAATCCAGCGCAAAGTCTGCAACGCTGCATAGATAGGAAGAACAGGAGGTGTATTGAACATAGAACCTCCGTCCACATGGGTCTGATAGTTCAGCATAGTAGGAATATAGCGTGATACCTTGCCCAAAGCATCATTCTTCACAATAACGAAAGTAACACCGGCAGGAGCCAGATTCTTTTGTGCACCGCCGTAAATGCAGATATATTTAGAAACATCAATCGGACGAGAGAAAATATCAGATGACATATCGGCAATCATAGGAACCGGAGAGTCCAAATCCTCATGAAGCTCCGTACCATAAATTGTATTATTGGTGGTGACATGGAAGTAATCCGCATCGGCAGGAACAGTATAATCTTTCGGGATATACGTATACGTTGCTTCCGCAGAAGATGCCACTTCTACGACTTCGCCAAACGCTTTCGCTTCCTTTATTGCTTTCTTCGCCCAAACACCGGTATTAAGATAAGCAGCTTTCTTTTTCAAGGAAGTTGAAAGGCACCATACAGAATTCCAAGCTGGCGCCACCACCCAAGAACAGTACCGAATACCCTTCAGGAATGTTTAACAATTCCTTGAACAAAGCGACTGCTTCGTCTACCACAGGCTGAAAATCTTTAGCACGATGACTGATTTCCATCAAAGAAAGCCCGGAGCCATTAAAATCCAAAATAGCCTGAGCTGTTTTCTCTATAACCTCGCGAGGCAAGATAGATGGTCCCGCATTGAAATTATGCTTTTTCATTTGAAGTTAGTTTTGGTTATACAATTTGTTTATGTCTTACATTTGCGAATTTACACATTATTTTCAGCTTTCCAAAAAAAACGCTAATAAAATTACGATTTTTCCACATAATTTTCTTTTCAAATTAGTTAAATCTATTTTTTTAATGCTTTCATTTTGTAAGCCATACTCCAACAAACAATGATTTAAAGCATATAAAATAATCTTTTAGAATTATTCGTTCATTATTAGGAGTTGTAAAATGACATAATGACACTATTTTGCTTCTTCTATCAGCGTTTTCACCCCTTTTATTTTCTCATTCTGTATCAAATTAAGTGTTTGCTTTATCTTTTTGCGAGATACTTCGGCAAACGAATAATGGTCTTTCACATCAATCCGCCCAATTTCATCTTTATTCAGGTTACCTTTTTTAAAGAGAAACCCTACAATATCTATCTTATTGATTTTATCTTTTTTGCCCTTTCCTATATATAAGGTCACAAATTCGGGTAATGACGGCTTGGGAGTCACTTCGGGTAAGAGGAATTCTTCAGGGACTTCCGTCAAGTATTCAGGGAGCATTTCTTCCTGATGGAGTAGAATATAAGAATTTCCTTCAGTTTCCCAACGGGCTGTCCGGCCGTTACGATGGATGTATCCGTCTTCATTGACCGGGAGATGGTAATGAACCACATTTTCTATCTCGGGGATATCCAGTCCGCGGGCGGCAAGGTCTGTGGATATCAAGACATGGCAACTACCGTTACGGAATTTATACAATGAACGTTCACGGTCGTCCTGTTCCATACCGCCATGAAAAATACCACATTGGAATTTTTTGGACTGAAGATACTTCCCTACCCGCTCCACACTTTCACGATGATTACAAAATACTAATGTAGAGCGACTGCCCAATGTACACAGCAATTTATACAATGTCTCCAGTTTATCTTTTCCGGGAGAGAGCACTTTATATAAATGCAAGCGCTGCACTGTTTGTTCCTCGGTATTCAAGAAATTCAACTTAATCGTTTTGTTCAGACCCGTAAATTGAGGAATCTCCTCGGCATCGGTAGCCGAAAGCAAAAAACGCCGCTTCAAACGGGGCAACTGCCCGATAACGGTAGCCATTTCTTCTTGAAAACCAAACTCCAGACATTTATCAAACTCATCAATGACTAATGTAGTCACTGTTTCTGCATCGATATTTTGTTTCGAAAGATGGTCATTCATACGCCCCGGAGTACCTATGACGACCGAAGGCTGCACTCCTTTGATAGTACGGTGCTCTTCCATGGCAGGGCGTCCGCCATAGCAGCTCACAGCCTTAAAGGGTGTATTCATGGATTTGAAAACTTGGTCTATCTGCAAAGCCAGTTCGCGGGAGGGTACAAGCACTATGGCCTGAACACCTTTCGCATCAGGTTTCAAGCTCTGTAACAAAGGCAACAGATAAGCCAAAGTCTTGCCGGAGCCTGTAGGTGACAATAAAATCAGGTCTTTTCCTTCTTTCCAAGTATCTATAGCCGCCTCCTGCATTGCATTCAGCTGCTCAATCTTTAAATTTGTCAATATATTCTTAATCATAACCTTTTTCCTTTTATACAAAAGTAAAGAAAAAGCCCGATAAAAGTTCATTTTACCGGGCTTATTTTCTTTAATCGACAAACATATTCTCTGCATCAATCCAACTGATACACCACCAGCGGTCATCATAGTAATAAGTGGACAATACCAAACGGTTTGTTTTTTCGTCCAAAACCGTATATACAACAAAAGTCATTCAACTTATACTTCTTTACAGGATTCCCATTCCAGTCGTATTTCTCAACGTACATATGATGCTTCCCTTTGTTGTTCTCCGCTGCCACTACATAAGGCGTTCTTCCCGAATAAGTGATATATACATAGTCACGGGTCGGAAGCACCTGCATATAATACGTCACATTAGCATCCAGCCCATCTGCGATGTGCAGAGTCCCTTCGTCAAAACCGGACTGCTGGAAGTTAAGCGTACGTTCTGCATTACTGTCCAAGTCCATGAACTTTATAATTCTGGCATATTTATATGCATAAACCATTCGATGACGCGCCGGATTGATACCAAGACAACCGGTAGCCGGCATCTTCTTTGCCTGTTTCAGGGTCATGTCCTTTATTTCTTCTGTCCTGACGGAATCTCCCTCCAAAGTAGCCCGATATATATTTCGTCCTTTGGGATAGACGAAACTATTCTTACCGGCAGCATAGATGTGTTCAATATAGTCCCACATCGACTTTGAACTATGTATCTTTTGTATCGGATGTATCTCCAGCTTTTTATCAAGCCCGTAAAGCATTCCTTTAGGTCGTTCGAACAAATAACACAAATAAGCAGGATTAAGGGAAGCTATCACATAAGGTGCAACAAATTCATCCGGTCCGTTACCGGTTCTTCCGACGGTTTTATGTAAGTAAACTCAGGATAACGGAATATATAAAAAGGCGCATTCCGACTTTGCATAATCATCAGACTATCCTTTATCACCATATTCGGAGAAGCAGGTTTAAAAATAAACGTATCCGGTTCCACTATATGGTTTCCCTGCAGTTCCACCACTTCACCGAAGGGGTCCTTATCTTTCAGAAAGACTTCGCCTTCTTCCAATGGAGGAAGTGCTACTATCTTTTCTTCCACAATACTATCGGCAGCAGGTTTTTCCTGAGGTTCTGCCGCATTGTTCTTTTTTCCGCCGCAAGCTGCCAGGCTTAAACAAAGAATAGAATAGATAAATAATTGTTTCATAATATAATAGATATAGGGTTTGGAATGGAAGTTACAGATTCTCCGGCCACTTCTTACCGGACTTAGTGTAAAGCCATATCAAAAAAAACGACTCCAATAACACTCACTATTATATAGGTCATAGCAAGCATATCCATAAAGACCTCCGATTTTAAAATTTTATTTCCAATCATGGCAAACACTATAGTAAAAGCTACACCTCCGACTAAAACAGACCACGCTACCATTATTGTTCACATCAGCCGATAAAGGTGTAATCCAATTACCCATATTGTATTTTCCCTTCATAAGGCAAAGATAAATATTTTATTTGTAATCACGGATATAATGCCGGATTTTATTCTTTCCCTTCATCAGGCTCATGACGATGATGCTCCGATGGATAAAAAGTGACAGCGGAAGGATTCCGCATTGCATCCTGTAAGTGAACATTCATAATAAAGTATATACAACTGGTTATTACCCAATAATTTGCAAGCAATAAGTCAGAAATATGGTCGTAAACTTTAACGGTACATTCTAAAGGGTGGAGATTTAACGCTTTTGTTATTTCTTAACTCATGTAGTTTGCCAATATTTGCAAACTCTTCTTTATTTCGGTGCAATTTATGATTGATATTCCACTTCTTGTTTTAGTTCGTTGTTTAAGCCGATAGCAAAGGTAGCATATTTTGCTTACATTATTCAAAATATAAAGGTAAAGTAGTTCCGGGCACACGGCTTTTTCATTTAAAAATGCTTTGAATTTTCAATATTTTGATTGATAGGCATTTAGAAGTAATCTAATGTCACTATTGACACTAAGTAGGTATAAATACCACTGATTATGTTGATGTAGAAACAGCATAATCAGTGGTTATCAGTTTGTTTCAAGTTTAAATAAAGAGCCGTGTTCCGGGCATCAAGTAGAGAAGCAAGGTGGAATATCTGCTGCTTTTTGAAGAGTAAAAGAAACGGGAGAATCGTTCGGTACATTACCGTCAGGTTCTCCCTTAAATTCTATTGAATATAATGCGTTTACTGTTTCTCTGTAAATGGAATAGCTTCCATATACATATCCTTTAAGTTGATAATCACTTTGGAGAACTTTTTCCAGTGCGTTTAAGCCGAGCACACCGTCTTCTGCGCCATCGGAAAAGGAAGTTGTCTTCACTTGTCCAGAATGCAAATCAATACCTGTATTCACATTGACTGAATCAATCATTGCTGTGCCATTTCCTATACGGATTTTCATATACGGCAACTTATAAGTGCGGGTAATTGATACTCCTCCAATTCCTGCCATACGAAGTGAATCTGGTACACCGGCTGAATCCACTTCTTTTTTGTGACGGTTGTACCAGGTAGGCTGCATATAAGTGTAGTAACAGCCTGTATCAAAATGGAAATAGACATGATTCCCGGTTTCATCGGGTGTTTTTAACTGCAATCCTTCTGTATCAGTACGTATGAGATTACTTTTGCCCAGTGGATTAGGAGTAGGTATAGCCGGGATAATAATTTCTCGGTGTGCAAAGTCCAATTGAATTTCCTGCATACATAGCATGACAGGAAGTCCGATAACAGGGGGAAGCTGAAATTTTTCATTATACTTATCGGCTTCTTCATGCCCTGTTTGGGTATCAATTACAGCAAAAGGCACATTCAGCCAAGTCAACCCGCCGATACGCAACGTGTCTGCAATGGCATAGCCTCCCTGCTTCATCCCCCCAATACCTCCTACAGTGATGTCTGTATCCAAAGAACGCAATCCATATGCCCTTGCCAATTTGGGAGTTATCAGGTTCCCACCGGCTCCTGTATCGAACAGGAAACGCCCTTCTTTTCCATTGATACTTCCATTCATCTCAATGGAGCGTTGCCCATCTTTATCGCCAATTACCATCGGGATACGGTATTCATCCGATTTGTAAAGCGGTTGATAAAGAGGATCGCAAGCAGCCAGAGCACGATACTGCTGTGCTTGGGCTTTATATGGTTCGGTTAGGGTACTGTCAGTTCCCATAGCTGCCAGTTGGTCATAGATATTCTGTAGCAGTCCGGCTGCATCATTGTAATGGCCGATTCTTGTCAGATTAGTACTTAACAGAACAACCATACTCATGGTTCGATCCCCCAACTCTTGCTGATGATTGTTCAGCAGATCAGCAAGTACGGTACATGCCGAATCCGGTCTGTTGAAATAATGATGTGTCATGGCTGTAGCCAACTGCCGTAAAAATGGCGATATGGAATTAGCCGGAGTTGCTTTCAACTCATGTTCCAATTCAAACCAATTACTTTCATTGATAAGCTGTCCGATTCGTACATCGGCATTCTGAGCCTGGATGTTTATTGAAACAAACAAGCATGAAGCAAGTAACAATTTCTTTAACATAAGATTGTAATATGATTTAATGTTTTTGTGTATTTTGTTCATTCCCTGTTAGATTCCAGTTCTTTCTCGATTTCTTCAATCGTAGGCAAACTGCCTCGGAAGTCTTTAGGCAAGGCTTGTCCTAATTCATAATTGGAAATTCCGATAGGCTTCTGAATATCACGTAAGGCATATTCTGCCTTGATACGATCTTTGCTCTTAAAAGTGAGCATATCAAATATATATGGGTCTTTGAGCATTGATTTCACATCATTTGCTTCCGGAACAGGCAGGGGTTCAGTGAAGTTGTTTGCCAACGCTCCATGCTTGCCGTAGTCATCAAGTTTGATGGCTTCTTGCAGATAGCGTGTCGTCCAGTGATTGGTAATGCTCTGCACCATATATTGCATATTGCGTACAGTAAATCCCTTTATCTCGGAATAATCGTTCTTCAAATCCACAGCCAACCGTTGCAAGGTTTTCTTGCCCCAGCCATCTGCATCTTGGCTTTGCTGTAACATTTCGCCAACGTCCCAATACATCCGAAGCATTTCTTCGTTGGCGGCATAAATTACTCGTTGCTGGGCAATCAGTACCCGTTGTTTGATTTTGCGAAGCAATGCAGCATAACCACGAAAGTTATCTGTCAAGTTATCAGTTACTTGTATATTTATGTTCTTGGCCATACTTTTCTTTAATTCGTTTATAAAGTTACTATTTTTTATTCGGTTGTGCGTCAAATTCTTACGATTATTTCTAATTACATAATAAAAAAAAAATAGCAAGTCGCTATATATTAAGCAACTTGCTATCTCTTTTCAGGTTATCTTTTACTCCTTTATGGAGTATTGCTTTTATCCGCCGAAGGTGTCATACATGATAGAAGCAGGCTCAACACCCAGGCTATCCAGCATCTTAACAACTGCATTAGACATCGGGCCGGGACCACACATGTAGTATTCAATATCTTCGGGAGCTTCGTGATCCTTCAGATAAGTTTCATACATCACATTGTGAACGAAACCTGCGGTATACTTCACGCCTGCTGCATCGGCTGCGGGATCCGGACGGTCCAAAGCCAGATGGAAGTGGAAGTTCGGGAAGTCTTTTTCCAATTGCTGGAAGTCCGGCAGATAGAATACTTCGTTCAATGCACGTGCACCATAGAAATAGTGAAGTTCACGGTCGGTAGTGTGCAGTGTCTTGGTCATGTGCATAATCTGTGCACGCAACGGAGCCATACCGGCACCACCACCTACCCAAATCATTTCCTTCTTAGAATCGAAGATCGGGTGGAAGTCTCCGTAAGGACCACTCATCGTTACCTTGTCACCCGGTTTCAGCGTGAAAATGTAAGATGAAGCGATACCCGGATTCACATCCATAAAGCCGGGACCCTGATCTTTCGGTTTGAACGGAGGAGTAGCGATACGCACTGTCAGCATGATACGGTCACCTTCGGCAGGATAGTTGGCCATAGAGTAAGCACGGATGGTTTCTTCCGTATTCTTACATTTCAAGCCGAACAAACCGAATTTTTCCCATGCGGGCAGATATTCCGCACCGATAAGGTCTTTATCGATATCCTTGTTGTAGTCCATTTCAAATTTAGGAATCTTAATCTGAGCGTATGAACCCGGAACGAAGTCCATGTGTTCACCTTTCGGCAAAGCCACAATAAACTCTTTGATGAAAGTGGCAACGTTCTTGTTGCTGATTACTTCGCATTCCCATTCCTTAACACCCAGTACAGATTCATCAATCTTGATGCCCAGGTCACCTTTTACTTTCACCTGGCAACCCAAACGCCAATGATCCTGTTGTTGTTTACGGCTGAAATGTCCCTTTTCAGAAGGAAGAATCTCACCACCGCCTTCTACAACCTGGCATTTACATTGACCGCAAGAACCTTTACCACCACAAGCCGATGACAGGTAGATGCCATTGACAGACAGGGTGTTCAGCAAAGTTGAACCTTGTTCTACTTCCAGTTCTTTCTCTCCATTGATAGTTATCTTTACTTTGCCGCTCGGAGTAAGATACTGCTTAGCTACCAGCAAAATAACAACGAGCAGAAGTATAATTCAAGGAATACTCCAATACTAGCTAATATTAAATTCATATCCATTGTCTTATTCCTTTCCTTTTTAGATTTTCAAACCAGAGAAACACATAAATGCCATTGCCATCAAACCTACAGTGATGAAAGTGATACCCAGACCTTTCAAAGGAGCGGGAACATCAGAGTAAGCCATTTTTTCACGGATGGCAGCCAGACCGATAATAGCCAGTGCCCAACCGATACCTGAGCCCAAAGCGTAAGTGGTTGCCTCGCCAATGTTGATGAAATGACGTTGCTGCATAAACAATGAAGCACCCATGATGGCACAGTTTACAGCAATCAGCGGAAGGAAGATACCCAATGAAGCATAGAGCGACGGGCTGAAACGTTCAACCGCCATTTCCACCAACTGAACGATACCGGCAATAACGGCAATAAACAGGATAAAGCTCAAGAAGCTGAGGTCTACTCCATCAATCAGCGCATTAGGTGCCAGTACGTAATTTTCCAGCAAATAGTTCACCGGCAGAGTTACAATCAACACGAAAGTAACGGCTGCACCCAGACCTACGGCTGTCTTTACGTTCTTCGATACTGCCAGGTAAGAACACATCCCCAGGAAGTATGCGAAAATCATATTGTCCACAAAGATGGACTTTACAAACAAACTTAAATATTCCATATTCTTTTCGTTTTATAACGGGGATTAATTATTACTTTCCTGCAATTCTTTGTGTTTTGCACGTTGGTACCAAATGATACAAGCACAGATAATCAACGCCATAGGAGGCATCAACATCAAGCCGTTGTTCAGGTAGCCCAAGTCATAAACAGCCTGCGGGATAACCTGGAAGCCAAACAATGTACCGGCACCCAGCAGTTCACGGAAGAATGCCACGATAATCAGGATTTTGGCATAACCCAATCCGTTACCGATACCATCCAGGAATGATTCCCAAGGACCGTTCATCATAGCAAACGCTTCCAGACGTCCCATCAGGATACAGTTTGTAATAATCAAACCTACATATACAGAAAGCTGCACACTTACATCGTATGCGAACGCTTTCAAAAATTTCACTAACGATAGTTACCAATGCGGCAACAACCACCAACTGAACGATGATACGGATACGGTTGGGAATGGTGTTACGCAACAAAGGAGATAACGAAGTTCGAGAAGGCTGTAATAATGGTTACGGAAAGACCCATCACGATAGCCGGTTCCAGCTGAGCCGTTACAGCCAGTGCAGAACAGATACCGAGCACCTGTACGGTGACAGGGTTATTCAAACCCAGCGGAGTTAAAAGAACTTCTCTATTCTTTTTAGAAAATAATGCGCTCATATTCTATTTACCCTCCTCTTATTTATTAGTTAAAAATGAATTGTACATGCTCAGGCAATCTTAATCATCGCATCTACACCCTTAGAAGTGATAGTACCACCTGAGATACCGTCTACCTGATAATCGGGTTTTGCCACCTTGCCGTGTTTTTCAACACCCAAAGCTACAGTACCGTTTTCCATTACATGTTTGCCCAAGAACTGATCCTGGAACTTAGTAGTGGTGATTTCTGCACCCAGACCCGGAGTTTCTCCTTGATGTGAGAAGTAAACGCCATATACAGTGTCTTTGTCATCATTCAATGCGATGTATCCCCAGATAGGTCCCCAAAGACCGGCACCATAAATAGGCAGCACATATTTGGTCTGACCATCCACGTCGCAAACGAATACATGAAGACGTCCGTTAGCGATTTCACCTTTATAAGAAGTCTGGAAAGCAGCATCGTTCTTTACCAAAGAACCGTCTGCCTGCATCAAATCGTCTTCTTTCACATATTTATCATATTCTGCATTCACATCTTTTACGTCATAAACGTTCAAAGCTGCCAGAATTTGTTTCTTTGTGTCCTGTTCTACATTCTGGTACTGTTTTTCTTTCAGAGAAGAAGACACGAATGCCAACAGGAATGCTACGATAACAACCATTATCGAAGCATAGATGATAGTATAACTATTACTATTAGTATTCATAATGTCCGATATTTTAGTTGTTAGTTGATTTTAATCTGTTTTCGGCGGGCTGTGATGTTCTTCTGTACGATACAGTAGTCAATCAGCGGAGCGAAGATGTTCATCAGCAGGATGGCAAGCATCATACCTTCCCCTGAAGTTTGGCTTTTATCTTGTCGAGATAATTTTTAACGCTCATTAACTTTTAATTTTAGTTTTTAATTATTTAGCACATTTCCTTGCGAAGCATGTCCAGACCTTGACGCACAATACGTTGCAATTCCAGTTTGAAGAGTCAACAAACTCGCATACTGCAAAAATCTTCGGGAGCCACTTCGTAAATACCAAGCGCTTCCATGCGGTCAATATCGCCGGCAATGTGTATGATGTATTCAGGAAAATCTCATCAGGAATACTTTCATACTCACCGGACATAATCATGTGGCGTTCGCCACCTTTGATCTGAGCATCCAGTGTGTATTCCGCCAGCTGCCGCATAACCAGCTAAATAACTGCGGCTCACACTGAACTGATTGGTGCGGGGCATGATAAAGCCCAGGAATTCATTGCGTCGATCATCGCCTTCGGGAATCACGGTAAGACTTGTGGCACGTGCGCTCAAATATCCATTAGGTTTGACAAGCGTACCGGTCAACACGTTTCCGTTAATGTAGCGTAAGTTTGCAGCTTCGATTTACGTCCTGCAAATACATCTGTCAGCGACGCTCCTACTTTCAACTTGCAGTAAGCCGGTTTTTTCACTTCCGAACCGGTTAATGCAATGGTGCGGAATCAAGTCTACACGACCTGTATTGAACAAACGTCCGATGAAGATAACATCTTCTGCACGAAGAGTCAAACGGTTTCGCCCTTGTTGATAGGACTGATGTGGTTAAATCTGAGCCTTAACGTTTCCGACAGGTTAGGATAAATCAACTGTCACAGTCACATTCTTGGCCATCAGTACCGATTCTTCTGTTATGATATTCAGATACGTCTTCGCCATTTAGCCAATGCATGAGTCCTGTCTGAAGTCTTTTCCTAGCCTTTCAGAACAGAATTCAATCGGCAGCCAATGGAGTTGGTATCAAATGCAAACGAATGCCTTTCGGCAACTTTCGGGTCGGCAACCACGATATACGGGCGCTGGATGATGAATGAAAAGAGTCCGGCTTAAACAGGCAGCCTTTACCTGTTCGCCTGTCATAGTCGAAACATCTTTTTTCCAAACTCTTCGTAGTCCTGCTCTGCTGCCGCAGCAACGGAGATGCTAAGGACTTTACGCGTTCGCCTCTCAATGCATGTCACGACACCGCTAACAGAGAAACGAACTTTACTTCGGGGTGGTTCTTGTCTACAAACAATGTTCCCCGGCCATCACATATTCCTGTTCTTTCACCACCACTCTTTAGGAGTCACGCCATGAAAATCATCGGCACCAACGCATAGATGTCCGGCTGCTTCATCGAAATCTCCTGAGCAGGTTTTCTCCTTTCAGGTTGATGTTCAAGCCTTTGGCGTAATTTAATCACATTTGCCATATTGGGTTATAAAAAATGGTTTTTTAAATTTGAGCGCAAAAAGTACAGAAAAAAATGTGAAAAAGAAAGACGGCGGTTATTATGGAGTGCCATCACTCACCGGCAGGCGCCTCTCCTTCTCTTCAAAAGCACAATAAAACGCCTTACAGGAGGAAGAATTTTCTATTTGAGAACATTGATATTGCCCCAGTTTAAGCCCCATTTCATGTTCCATACAGCTGAAGGGCATTCTATCTCCTCCCAGCCTCTTTCCGCCTTTTCGCTTCCTCGTTCCTTTCTCTTCATGGTCCGTTTCCTCCGCCTGCTGTCCGGGCTTCTTCAGCTTCTTTACAGCCAAAGGAAGTCCTGCTCACTGTTCGAAGGCTAGCGGTACGTACCGCTTCCTCTTTCCTTTTTCCACATGGTAATACCTTCCTGCCCTGTCCATCACCACGATGTCTGGTCGGCCAGACGGTCAAAGACCAATAAACTTCCTCGTCATCCCCTGCCAACATGCTAGGCGAACACATCAAACACCGTGGACCATACCGGAATCCACCAGCTGCAGGACTTCGTAATAAGATAATCCGATATCTTCAAGTAATATCTATGCAGCCTGTTCATATGTCCCTCTCAGAACTTCAACTCCGGCAATACCCAAGTATCACCTGGCTCCCGAGTCTTCATGACTGCCGCACGGTTTCCCCTGAATGTCAAAGACTTGCAGATGGGCAGGGATTGTCTTGTTTCCACAGCTTCAGCCCCCACAGGCTACCTGCCGGTCGGGGACAAGACTTCAAAGCTGCATTCCTTCCTCCTCTGTTTCCTCCCAGTCCTATTTGCCTTATCAGCTTGCTGCTCATTCCAGTCTATCCTCCTGTTGGCCAATCATCCAGCCTCGAACATCGTGCTGCCCAGTCAGTGGACCAGATGCGGTACAGACCCATTGTCTATCAGCATACAGGACGCCTTGTCGGCCGACCTCCTCAGCCTCCACGCCCCACCTGTTGCAGGTATTTCGCCAGGAAAGGGGTAGGACGTGCCAGCCGCACGAACTCCACATCGGGACAATCGAAAACCTTCGGAGAAGATATCCATTACTGGACCAGCACTTTCACCTTCCCCTGTCTGAAATCCTCCACCACAGTTCCCTGGCGTTCCAGCTTGTCTGAGGCCACAGCCTCCAGCCAGCAACCAGCACTGA